>OIYV01000745.1_pt1 | contig 17128 bp, 14 predicted proteins | sample 1588251 | NCBI WGS metagenome assembly OIYV01 (sample SAMN03283282) | human gut metagenome | biome: human-associated habitat; material: feces | host: Homo sapiens | place: Peru | collected 2012
AGTGCCGTTCTCAGATTGCGGATAACATTTTTCATCAGTGCAAATTTCGGATTGCATTTCTGTTTTAATCTTTATTTTTTCATTGGTAATTACGGCTCCACCGTTACATTCACTTCCGGTTTCAGATATTCTTTCACACATCCTTCTCCAAAATATACCTTTGTTGCATTTTCAAATACAAAATTTTTCATAGTCAGTTATCCCCTTTCTGATTTTATTATAGAAAAAACGGGACTTCATCAGAAGTCCCGTTTTGTTATTCTGTATAAACCTTATGGTTATAAGTTTTCCTGTCTACTTTTCTTTCAACTGACTGATTGCGCCAAGCAGCTTCTGCACTTTTTTGTCAGGATTCTTCGAATACAGCAGTCCAAATGGCATCCCATAATTCCATGCTACCGGTATCACTTTCATAAGTGGATGCACACTTTCCCAATGCTTAAACGCAAGTAACACCTGATTGCTATTCTCACATTGATTAAATACCTCAGCAAGCCTGTGATAGATGGAAACCGCCACATAAAACGGTTCTCTGCTTATTTCCAGCCCATTGCACTGGCGTACATTAAGCATGGTATTGTCAAATACCCCGGCAACCACATCAATATTCTTTTCCAAACCTTTTTTCATTCTGCCGGATCACGTAATAGTACATAATAAGCAACAAACCGCCTGCAAGTACCCACGCTGCCGGACTTGCCATACAGACTCCGACATAACTCTTTTGTCTGGTCGCAAGAACTGCAACTACGCCTCTTCCGATGAGTTCCGCAACCCCTGCCATCATGGGAAGCAGTCCATAGCCCATTCCCTGAATGCCGTTGCGGTAAACATTTACCACGGTAAGTGGAATGAAAAAGACACCTACGCATTTCAGATAAATATCTACTGACTGCATAATCTCGGTCAAATCTCCTGATAAGAACAGATACGTCATATATTTTCCAACTGTCATAATGACTGCCGCCACTACCACGGAATAAATGATTCCCATAATCGTAATGGCTTTAAATCCCTGACGGATTCGGCGAATCTTACCGGCTCCCATATTCTGGGCGCAGTAAGTTGCCATGGTCGTTCCCATTGCCACATAAGCCTGCGTAACAACCTGCTCGATTTTACTTGCTGCGGTAAATGCAGCCACCTGAGTCGAACCAAGAAGATTCAGCGCAGTCTGTACCATCATGGTTCCGATGGCAGTAATGGAATACTGAAGTGCCATTGGAAGTCCTACGGAAAGCTGAATTTTCAGCAGATGCAGATTTGGCTTCCAATTCTCTTTTTGCAGATGCAGCACCGGAACTGCCTTGATGATATACACCAGACACAATAAACCTGAAATCCCCTGAGATACAATGGTTGCCCAGGCTGCTCCTGCCGCTCCCATATGGAATACGATGATAAATACCATATCCAGTACAATATTTAAAAGTGCTGCAAGAATCAGAAAATAAAGTGGCACCTTACTGTTTCCGAGGGCACGAAGCACACTGGATAGCAGGTTATAAAGCATCTGTGCTCCAATTCCTGCGCAGATAACCATAATGTAAGCATAAGCATCCCTGAAAATATCATCCGGTGTCTGCATAAAGGTCAGTAATGGTCGCATTCCAAGCATTCCAACAGCCGTCAAAATTACGGACATGATAATGCCCAAAAGGGCTGCACTTCCCACGGTCTGCCGCATGGCCTTCATGTCCCCTGCTCCGAATTTCTGGGCGGTCAGTACCGTAAACCCTGCCGTCATACCAAGTACAAATCCATTGATTAAGAACATAATCGTTCCCGTACTTCCCACTGCTGCCAGTGCCTTGGTTCCTATAAATTTTCCCACGATCACCGTATCTGCCATACTGTAAAACTGCTGAAATACATTTCCGATGAATATAGGGAGTGTGAAATGAAAAATCATTTTTGCCGGACTCCCGCTTGTCATATCCTTTTGTAGTGTTTTCATATCTATTCCTCTGTAAATTATTATCAACTTATTTGCCAACCGCTATTATAAAAAGATGAGTACGAAAAAACAATACCTTTTTTCACTTATTTGCTGGATTTTATTTGTCAGAATCTTTGACACAATCACCTGTTCTCCTCTATAATGGACTTAAATGGAAAACACGAAACGGGAGGCTAGAATATGAAACCATTGACTTTTATCATGCAGTACATCAAACGGTATAAATTCCGGTATCTGGCAGGGATTTTTACCTTGTTTGCCGTAGATGCTGCCAATGTATTTATACCAAGACTGACCGGTGCCATTACCGACGGTCTTACTGCCCGGACCATTGACTGGTCCTCAGTGAAATCTTATCTTTTGGGAATTTTTCTTCTTGGACTTACCCTTGCCATCGGACGTTTTTTATGGCGCTATTTCCTGTTCGGTACCGCCCGTATCATTGAGCGTGAGCTTCGTAATGATATGTTCGCCCATCTGGAAACCATGGATGTGGAATATTACAACGCACACAAAACCGGTGATTTAATGACCCGTTTCACCAGTGACTTAAATGCCGTCCGTCTGGCACTTGGTTCTGCGGTCATCTGTATTTTTGACTCCGTGGTTATGACAATTCTGGTTGTTGTTCAGATGATGCGCTATGTCAATGTAAAACTGACGCTTTTGGCGCTCATCCCAATGATTATCATCTGCCTTGGCTATATGCACTACGGAAAAGTATTGGACGAGCTGTATACGGAGCGTCAGGACAGTGTTTCCAATCTGGCTGATTTTGTACAGGAAAGCTTCTCCGGAATTCGTGTGATTAAAGCTTTTGTCCGCAAACAGTCCGAAATTCTTTCTTTCGGTAAGAAGAATCAGGACACCATGGACAAAAGTATGAAGATTGCAAAACTAGAAGCCATTCTCATTCCTCTTCTGGATGTGATCATCGGCTTTTCCAGTCTGGCTTCCCTCCTCTATGGTGGATATCTGGCACTGATGGGTGACATTACCCTTGGCCGTTTCGTTGCCTTTAACCAGTACGTCAATATGCTGGTATGGCCAATGCTTGCCTGTTCCGAGGCGGCAGTTATGTTCTCTCAGGGAACCGCCTCCATCCGTCGTGTACAGGAAATTTTAGAAGCAGATACCGCAGTAAAAGACAATGATTTGGTAGAAGACCCGAAACAGTTAAACGGACACATCCGTTTTTCCCATCTGACCTTTACCCATCAGGGAAATCAGACACCTGTCCTTCATGACATTAATCTGGATATTCCTTCCGGGACTACCCTTGCAATTATCGGGCGCACGGGAAATGGAAAGACCACCCTGGTCAATCTGCTGCTCCGCTTGTATAATACGGATTCGGGTATGATTTATTTAGACGAACAGGATATTAACACCATTCCACTGAAAACTCTGCGTGAAAATATTGCCTATGTACCTCAGGATAACTTTCTCTTTTCCGATACCTTAAAGGCAAATATTGCGTTTGGCTCCCGTTCCAAAGATTTGAACCGGGTCATTGCAGCCGCAAAATCTGCCTGCATCCACGACAATATTGCGGATTTTCCAGAAAGCTATGATACCGTGGTTGGCGAGCGTGGTGTAACACTGTCAGGCGGTCAGAAACAGCGCAGCTCGATTGCGCGTGCCCTGATGAAAAATGCACCGATTCTGATTTTAGATGACTCCTTATCCGCAGTAGATACGGATACAGAGGAACACATTTTACATAATCTTCGCGAGGACCGGAATGGCAAGACCACCATTCTGATTGCACACCGTATTTCTACCGTACAACACGCAGACTTAATTATGGTATTGGAAGACGGTGAAATGAAAGAGCTTGGAAACCATGCGCAGTTGATTCAGCAAAACGGCATTTACAAAGAAATGTTTGAAAAGCAACAGCTTGAGGCTTCTATCGGGGAACAGGAGGTGGCAAGATAATGAAACGATTAATGAGTTATTTAAAACCGCATAAATGGGTCATGACGCTGGCTACCATTCTGACACTTCTGATTATTGGCGTGGAACTCTACCGCCCTATTCTGATTGGAAATGCCATTGATGAATATATCAACGGTTATTACCGTCCTTAGGCGGTATCCGATGCATCTGCTTCCGATGCTGTGCTTTGGAATGATATTTATTTATCCCGTGATACTGTCGAAACTGCTCCCGATTCTTCGGATTTTTACCAAATCTTTCTCTGGGACAACCAGTATTATATGGAAGAACATTTAACAAAAGACGAATGTACCGTCCTTCAGGAAGCAGATACTGCTGCTTTGGAAACCTATGTAAAAAATGGGGCAGTGAAGCTGTCAAAAGCAGATTTAAAAATCCTGCGAGCAAATGATTTCAAGGGGATTCTCCGCGCAGGGGTTCTCTTTCTTCTACTGCTCTTTTCCGGATTTTTCCTCAATATGGCAGACACCTGGCTTCTGCAACGCATGGGACAGCAGATTGTATATAAATTGCGGGAAGAAACATTTACCCACATTCATAGTCTCTCCCTGTCTTTTTTCAACAACACGCCTGTTGGAAAGTTAGTAACCCGTGTTTCCAATGACACGGAGGCGGTAAATGAACTGTTTTCCACTATTCTTGTAAAACTGTTCAAGAACATTGTAAAGATTATCGGTTATGCCGTGGTTATGCTGTCTATCAATGTGAAAATGGCAGGAGTTTCCTTTCTGCTGCTTCCACTGGTAGCTGCCTTAACCTTCCTGTTCCGCCATCTTTCCCATAAAGCATACCAGATTACCCGAAATAAGATTACGGATTTGAATACTTTCTTATCGGAGCATATTTCCGGCATGAAACTGATTCAGATTTTTGCCCGTGAGAAAGAAAAATATCAGGAATTCGAAAACAAATCCATGGATTTGTACCGGGCAAACTTCCGTGAAATCATGACCTTCGCCATTTTCCGTCCGTCCATTTACTTAGTTTCTGTAATCGCCATGATTATCGTAATTGGAGCCGGAAGCAAATCCGTATTACATGGAACACTTTCTATGGGAACCCTGTTTATCTTTATTACTTATATCAGTTCCTTCTTTGAGCCGATTCAGGAACTGTCGGAGCAGCTTGGAACTTTGCAGTCCTCAGTTGCTTCTGCGGAAAAGATATTCAGTGTTCTAGATGAAAAACCGGACATCACTTCCCCTGCTCATCCTACGGATGTACAAATTTTAGGTGAAATCGAATTCCGCCATGTGTGGTTTGCTTACGAGGAAGAAAACTATATTTTAAAAGATGTCAGTTTTGTAATTCATCCCGGTGAAAAGGTTGCCTTTGTAGGTGCAACCGGAGCTGGAAAATCTACGATTTTGAATCTCATCGGCCGATATTTTGATATTCAGAAAGGACAGATTTTAATTGACGGTGTGGATATCAAAGACATTGATCTGGATGTACTGCGAGGTGCTATCGGACAGGTACAACAGGATGTGTTCATATTTACAGGAGATATCAAGAGTAATATTTCTCTGAACAACGAAGCAATTTCCATAGAAGAAATCAAACGTGCCGCCCATATCAGTGGTGCAGATTCCTTTATCGAAAAACTGCCGCAGGGATATGACGAACCGGTTACAGAGCGTGGAAGTACACTTTCCGCAGGGCAGAGACAACTACTCTCCTTTGCCCGCACTCTGGCTTATAATCCGAAGATTCTGGTACTGGATGAAGCGACAGCCAATATCGATACGGAAACCGAAAGTCTCATCACTCAGGCTCTGGCAAGACTGATGCAGGGACGCACTACCATCATGGTTGCCCATAGGCTTTCTACCATTCAGCATGCGGATAAGATTATCGTCATGCATTATGGACAAATCAAAGAATCAGGAACCCATCAGGAATTGTTAGCCCATAACGGACTGTATAAAAATCTATATGAATTACAGTTGATGGATTAAGATGATTCTATATTTACGAAATACTTACTGAAAGCTCATAAAAAATGCAGCGACTGACAAACGCCAGTTGCTGCATTTTTCATATATCCACTTTTATTCGTTTTCTTTTGCTTCTTCTACGGACTTGTCAATCGCAAGTGCAATGTTATCCGTATCCACATCTACTTCTGCATCTACATCAATGACTTTTACTTCCTTACGGAATAAGATGTCATACATCACCGGAACGATAAACAGTGTCATCAGTGTGGCATAAGCAAGACCACCAATGGTAACGGTTGCCATTCCACGGCTCATGGCTGCTGTAATGTCCTGGTCAAATGCCAGGGTTGACATAGCAAGAATGGTGGTAAGGGCAGTCATAAGGATTGGACGCATACGGGTCTTTCCTGTTTCAACCAGTGCTTCCCTCTTCTCACGGCCTGCCATACGAAGCTGATTGGTGTAATCTACGAACACAATACCATTATTTACAACCACACCTACAAGTACAAGGAAACCAATCATAGAAACCAGTGACAGATTCTGTCCGGTAAGCAGCAATGCTAAAAATCCGCCTGTAAATGCCAGAGGTATGGTGAAGATAACGATAAATGGTGACAACAGACTCTGGAACTGCGCAACCATAATCAGGTAAATAAATGCAATCGCAAGCAGAATCATCATCACTAAATCCTTCATCGTATCCTGAATGCTTACCACTTCTCCTGCCATCTCTACTTCGTATCCGTCTGGCACTTCGTAGTTCTTCAGCAAATCTTCCACCTTACGGCTCAGAAGTGTGGTGTTGTACCCTTCCTTCGTTGCCGCTGTCACGGTAATGTGACGTCCCTGATTTTCTCTGGAAATTGAAGTCACACTCTGTACATCCTCTTTGGTGGCAAACTCGCTGAGCTTATGGCTCTCCGTCACTTCTTGTCCCTCTGAATCCGTAGTCTTGGTCTCAAAGGTATAATCCATCAGATTTTCTACTGTAAGCATATCTGATTCATCGACAATCACCACATTATAGTCATTTCCATCCAGTGTCAGGCTTACCGCGGAAGTCTCTGTGGTAAGAGCTGTTGATAACTCTCCCAGAATCTGTGCGGCTGTCAGACCATATTTCATAGCGGTGTCCTTATCCAGTACCAGCTTGATTCCTGCGTCGCCGTCTTCCTGTCCATTGGAAATATCCTCAAAACCATCAACCTGCTCTAAGATTCCTTTCACATCCTCGCTGATTGCAAGCAGGGTATCCAAGTCAGCTCCGCGAATTTCAATCTGCATACCACTTCCGCCCAGAGCTGACATATCCATATCGGAAGAAGATACTTCCAGTTCATAAATATCCTCTTTTCCTTTCGCAGCCTCGGTAATCTCCTTTGCCACTCTTGATGCATCATTACTGTGCTTTTCATCCAACAGGGCATAAAGGGTAAATGTAGTCTGTTTCTTTCCGGAAGATGTTCCGTCAGTCAGACTCATAGTCGTTCCACCTGACATGGCTGTCACGGTTTCTACTCCGGTAATCGCAGTAAGTTCTTCCGATAAACCGTCAATTTCCTGATAAATTTCTTCCTGACTCATATCGTCTTTTACCATATTGACCGTCGCACTTACTGCCTGTCCGTCCATGCTTGGAATCAGCTCCATACCAATCCGGGTCACTCCATAAACAGAGCCAACAAGCAGGACTACCGCAAGGGCAAGTGGTACTACCTTGTGTTTCAGGCAGAAACGTAATAATACTTCATATTTCTCCAAGATCTTATCAAACCACGGATGCTTCTTCTCACTGGTCTTCTTCAGTACAGTCGCACTCATAGCAGGTACTACGGTCAATGCAACTACTAAACTTGCCAGCAGGGAATATGCAATAGTAAGTCCCATATCTGTAAACAACTGGCGGGTCAGACCTTCGGTAAATACAATCGGAAGGAACACGCAGATAGTCGTAAGCGTTGACGCAAAAATCGCACCTGCCACCTGTTTTGCTCCAAGCACTGCTGCCCTCGCTGCCGGAACTCCTTCGCCTCGCAGACGGTAAATATTTTCGATAACAACAATCGAGTTATCCACTAACATACCTACGCCAAGTGCCAGACCCGACAAGGAGATAATATTTAAAGTCACATTTGAAAAATACATCAGTACAATGGCAAACAGCACACTAAGCGGAATACTGAATGCCACTACCACTGTCGGTTTCACATCCTTTAAGAACAGAATCAATACTATGATTGCAAGGATTGCACCAAAAATCAGGTTCGAAAGTACGGAATTTACAATCAGTTTGATATAATCTCCCTGGTCCATCATTGTGACAACTCGAAGTCCGTCATATTCCTTTTCCAGACTTTCCAGTGCTTTATTTAAAGTCTTGGACACATCGGAAGTTCCTGCTGTGGAGGATTTCATCATGCTGAGCATAACCGCATCGTTTCCATTGATCTTGGCATAGCTTTCTGCGGAATTATCAATGATCGTGATATCCGCCACATCCTGCAGACGGACCGTTCCGATTCCATCCATTTCACAAAGCAGCATTTCTTTCAGTTCATCCAGACTGTCGAACTGGTCGCCTACCTTCAGCAGAAACTGTTCCTCTCCATTCTGAATGTAACCTGCAGGCATTTCCATATTCTGTGCATAAATCAGCTGCGAGAGGGTGGACATGGACACGAGCTGGTCAATATTCGCACTCTTAAGTGCCGTTTCTCTAGAGCTTTCATACTGCGCTCTTGCCTCATCAAGCTGTGTCTGGGCACTGGCAAGCTGACTCTCTCCGGAAGTAAGCTGTGCGCTTGCCGCTCCAAAGGCTGCCGCAGCCGTCAGCTTTCCTTTTTCGACAGACATATAATTATTCTTGGCGGCTTCTACCTGTCCTTTTACCTGACCAAGCACCATTTCTGCTGCCGCAAGCTCTGTATTCAAATTGGCAAGTTCTGTGTCAATCTCGCCCATGCGTACATTTACCGTATGGTCCAAAGACACCAGATTTTCCCATGTAAATTTATCCAGCAATTCTGCATACTCTGCATTTCCTGCTGCCGTCTGCTCCAGCATGCTCCGAAGCATTTGGTAAGTACTCTGGGAAGTATCACTCACAATCGCAGACACACTGAGTGGTGTACCGCCTGTAGGAATCTGGGCAAGCACTGCATTTAACTGATTATAAACGGGCACCACCTGTTCTTCATAGGCAGCCTTTTCTGCCTGAAGTGCCGCCTGACTGGACTTCAGTCCTGTCACCTGTGCTTCATAAGAAGCCTCCGTAGCGGTTGCCTCATCTATCATCTGGCTGTATTTAATCAACTCTGTATAGGTAGAGTCCTGCTGGGAAGCCAGTTCATTCTTGCCGCTCTGTATCTGTCCGGCTGAAGCTGCTACCTGATTTTCGGAATCATCAAGTTGCTTCTTAGCATCTGCAAATTTGGAATCTAACTGAGTCAGAAGACGGTCATTAATCTCGTCAATCTTCGCCTGATTCAGACGTATTTCCACGCTTTCCATAGTAAGACCTGTAGTGCTGACACTGGCAACTCCCTCCTGTTTCTCCAGATAAGGGACCACCTTTTCTTCGATAAATTTGCTCAGCTCTTTGACATCCTTGCCTTCATAATCCATACTTACCATCATGTTCGGCAGCATATCGGCAGAAATTTCCATCAGCATCGGTGTTCCTGCCTCATCTGGAAGCCGGTCCCCCAACTGGTCAATAGCCGAAGACAGCTTTACCATGGCACTGTCCATATTGGTTCCGGAAGAAAATTCCAACATTACCATACTATAATTTTCTGAGGAAGTGCTGGTTACATTTTCCACACCGTTGACGGTTCCAAGGGTGCTCTCCAATACCTCCGTAACAGAACTTTCCACCTTCTCCGGGGAAGCTCCCGGATAAGTCGTAATCGCCACCACATAAGGCAGGCTCATGGTTGGCAGTAAATCCGTTGTAATCTTTGTAAAACTGATAAAACCAAGAATCAGCACCATGATAATTCCCACCAGTACTGTATATGGCTTCTTGACACAAAACTTTGACATATATTGCCTCCTACTGTTTTTCAAACGTGCTCCCGCAAAATTTGCATTCTAACTTTTATAGTTTATTCTGATTGAAAATTCTACGCAATGATTTTTTTCATAAACTTTATCATTTTATAAAGATTTAATATTTGTTTCTCGTCAAAATATAAGGTATACTATACTAAGTCTTACGATGGAATGGTCCCCGGACGGGGTCATTCCAAATTTGTCTAATCGAGGGTTTACATATGAATAAAAAAGAAGTAACAGAAATCAAAAAACAATTAACTCCAAATAACTGTGCCATTACCCGCATCTGCGGCTGCTATGTAGATGGTGAAAAAGAAAAGAAAGCTTCGTTTAAAGATGCCTTTCTTTCCCTCCCGGAAGAAGAAATGTTCAAATACTTTGACATTTTCCGCAAATCTCTTTCTGGAAATATCGGAAAGAATTTATTAAATATGGAATTTCCGCTTCATACAGAGGAAGAAGGCGGTTCTCAGGAAGCCCTCTTAAAGCTCCGGGACAGCCGTCTCACGGATGAACATCTGTTGGAAGAATTTTACACCCGTGTCATTGATTCTTATAATTATGGCGAAAATTATCTGATTCTCCTGATTCATTCTGTCTATGACATTCCGGGAAAATCTTCCGATGGAAGCGAAATGTTTGACGCTTCCGATGAAGTATATGACTATATCCAGTGCGCTATCTGTCCGGTAAAGCTTTCCAAGCCTGCACTCAGCTATCACGCAGACGAAAACAGCTTCCATGAACGGATTCGTGACTGGGTTGTAGAAATGCCGGAAGCCGGATTTCTTTTTCCTGCCTTCAATGAGCGGAGTGCGGACATCCATAGCCTGCTCTACTATTCTAAGAATGCAGAAAATCTGGAAAATGGTCTCACGGACAATCTCCTTGGCTGTGTTCCGCCGCTCACTGCCGGAAGCCAGAAAGAAACCTTTCATCTGCTGATTGAAGAAACTTTGGGTGAGGACTGCTCTTATGATGTGGTAAAGAACATCCACGAAAACCTAAATGAACTCTTAGAGCAGCACGCAGACAGCCCGGACCCGTTGGAACTGGACAAAGCGGAAGTAAAATATTTATTTGCAAAAAGCGGAGTCGAAGCTGAGAAATTAGAGACATTCGACAAACAGTTTGATGCCGCAGCCGGGGAAAATACCACACTACTTGCAACCAATGTGGCAAGTTCCAAAAAATTTGAAATCAAAACTGCTGAAATTACCATTCAGGTCAGCCCGGAATTTGCAGATTTGATTGAAACCAAAGTGATTGACGGACGCACCTGCCTTATCATCGGTGTGGATGACCATGTAGAAATCAACGGCGTAAGTGCCAAAACAGTGATTACAAACAAGGAGTAACCTTTATGAGTATTTTAAATGTAGAACATCTGACCCATGGTTTTGGGGACCGCGCCATTTTCAATGATGTTTCCTTCCGCCTGTTAAAAGGGGAACACATCGGGCTGGTTGGTGCAAATGGAGAAGGAAAATCCACTTTCTTCAGTATCGTAACCGGAAAGCTTCAGCCCGATGAAGGAAAGATTGAATGGTCAAAAAATGTCCGTGCCGGTTACTTAGACCAGCACACCAAATTGACTGCAGGCATGACCATTCGTGATGTATTAAAATCCGCATTTTCTTATTTATATGAATTAGAAGAAAAAATGAATGGCATCTATGCCAATCTTGGGGATGTCTCCCCGGAAGAAATGGATGCCTTGATGGAAGAAGCCGGAACGATTCAGGATATGCTCAGTGCCCATGACTTTTATATCATTGATGCCAAAATTGAGGAAGTTGCCCGTGCACTCGGCATTTTAGACTTCGGTCTGGACCGTGATGTAACGGATTTAAGCGGTGGTCAGCGTACCCGTATCTTATTAGCAAAACTGTTGTTGGAAAAACCTGATATTCTTCTGCTCGACGAGCCGACCAACTATTTGGATGAAGAACATATTGCATGGCTGAAAAGATATCTTCTGGATTATGAAAATGCATTTATTCTCATTTCCCATGATATTCCATTCTTAAATGAAGTAGTAAACATCATTTACCATATGGAAAATCAGGAACTCAATCGTTATGTGGGAGACTATGACCATTTTCAGGAGGTTTATGCGGTAAAGAAAGCCCAGCTTGAGGCAGCGTATAAGCGCCAACAGCAGGAAATTAATGAATTAAAGGATTTCGTAGCAAGAAATAAAGCCCGTGTTTCCACAAGAAATATGGCCATGTCCCGTCAGAAAAAACTGGATAAAATGGATGTGATCGAACTGGCTGCAGAACGGCCAAAGCCACAGTTCAATTTCAAAGTCGGCCGTACACCGGGCAGATATATTTTCGAAACCCATGACCTGGTGATTGGATACGATAAGAATAAACCGCTTTCCAGACCATTAAACCTCTCCATGGAACGGGGACACAAGATTGCCCTGGTCGGAGCAAACGGAATTGGAAAGACCACGCTTCTGAAGAGTATTCTTGGCCTGATTCCTGCCCTCTCCGGTTCCTGCGAGCTTGGAGAAAATCTCCAGATCGGCTATTTCGAACAGGAAGTAAAAGGAGATAATAAAACCACCTGTATCGAAGAACTCTGGCAGGAATTTCCATCCTTCACCCAGTATGAAGTGCGCTCTGCCCTTGCCAAATGCGGCTTGACCACCAAACACATTGAAAGTCAGGTCCGTGTACTCAGTGGTGGGGAACAGGCAAAAGTCCGTCTCTGCAAACTGATTAACAAAGACACCAACATCCTGCTTCTGGATGAGCCGACCAACCATCTGGATGTAGATGCCAAGGATGAACTGAAACGCGCTCTCCTGGATTACCGGGGAAGCGTACTCCTCATCTGTCATGAGCCGGAATTCTATCAGGATGTGGTATCCGAAGTATGGGACTGCAGTAAATGGTCCACACTGGATGCCGGATTACTGTAAAGATAATATCGCAAATATATAAAGACAGCATACAGGAAATGAGAGGTCTCTCAAAATTTTCCTGTATGCTGCCTTTTACTTATATATTACTCTTTTTCGCTTTGCGCCTGCAATAACCGCTTTAAAGTTTCGATTTCTTTATCTTTGGACTCCAATTCCTGTCTTTGGTTTACAATTTCTTTATCTTTTGACTCCAGTTCCTGTCTTTGATTTACAATTTCTTTGTCTTTCAATTCCAGCTCCTTGTCTTTAGACTCTAACTCCTTCTTTTGCTCTGTTATCTCTTTCTGCATCTCATCTACCATATATCGTACAGTATTCCGGTCCAGTTCCTGTAACTCTTTTGAGTACATCTCCATCATCCTTTCCGTGTCCTGGCAGAGCTCGTATACTTCTTCATAAATTTTCCCGAATTCAGGCGCTTTTTCCAGCAATCTCAGAATCATTTCCGGGTCATCTTCACTTAGAAATGCAGGCATTCCTGCAAACGCTCTGAAACCTAAATCGTATTCAGATTCCTTCTGCCCTTCTTCATTCCGATTTTCTCTCGCTATTTCTTCACCATCTGTAATAACAGATTTACTTCCATAGGATTGACCGTAACACCTTTCACTCCATCTGGCATTACTTTATGTAAATTCTGAGCCTCAATGATTCCTGACTGCCATTTTTCTTCTTTGTGTGATGTACAGAACTTATGAAATTCCAGCAAATCCGTAAAAATCGGATAAAAGGTATCTCCATTCTGCTGTTTCAGAAGCGGCACTTCCTTCGAATCTCCTCTTGCCGGAACAATATATTTTCCTTTTTGAAAATGATTCAGCATTTCCTCATATAATTCTTTCATATCTTCTCTTTGCTGTGCTTTTGCATCCCGTTTTACTTCCTGCATATAATAAAGTGCAGTCAGATGCAGTTCCGGATTTTCAATCACAACCTGCTTTTCTCCACCATTCGGATTCTTTCCTCTTTTTATCAGTTCATCCAGCTGAATTCCAATCTCGTTGTCCGTACCGGAGTCCACAACAAGCCGGTTCACTCCCATGGAGAACAGACTGCTGTAAAATGGCAGATAAATATTCTTCGGAATTGTGACCATCTTTACCGGAATTTTCTCTCCCATAAGCTTTTCCGAAGCCCTCTGGGCCGTATCTTTATCAAAATACACATAAATCTGATCGTCAAAGGTCTCCGCATCACATACAATATACGGCTGGGTTGTGCATAAAGACACAAGCGAATACACGCACTCTGCCTTCTGAAGATTTATCATTGTTGTTTGTTTATTTTTTTCATTCATGTTGTTTTCCTCATTACTCTCTTTCTTATTTACATATTTCTTTCCTTAACTATTTCTGACTAAACTATCACCGTAATGCCTGCGGATTGTTCCGTGCTTCGCACTCCCGCAATCCACCCAGGCATCATATAATTCAAGCCTGACTACTCTCCACGGCAAGCCGTGGAGGTTCTAACTGATGACATTTTGCAATAATCGTACATCATTCTCAGACTTTGGAATATTGTCTTTCTGTCGGAGCAGCGAACTCTACAATCAAGCAGTCCTACGACCACATTAGCGATTGTTTTCGTGTTCCCACGGGGAGCATAGTCAGTCTCCCTTAATATTTAACTATGATACTTTAATCCCACTGTTTAATATTTTTATATTATTAGTCTTAATCCAATCAATTAGGGCTTTTTCTTTGTTTAAATTATTTTCAAAGTTTGCAATACATTTATTTTTATCTATTGTTTTTGTTACATAATCTATACTATACAGGAGATAGGAAGAATACCAATCTCTTTGTACTTGTGTACCATCAGATAGATAATACATCCTTTCCGACAGTTTCTTTTTAATGTAATTATCGGCAGTATGGTCATACTGACTTGCTCTGTAATCATTTGGCACTTCTATATAGGTGCCATTTGTACACTTAAATTTCTTTTCAATTTGTGATTGAAAATACCCACAACACCTATTTTTTATTGATTTACCAAAACGCTTTTTGCGATTGATTTTACCTTTCTTATTTAAAGTCGTTTGCTTTGTTCTCTTTTGAAGTTTCTTGGCGTTTTTAGGTTCAGTTACAAACCTATCGCCAAGACTTCTTAAATGATTTACATCTTCATTTATGGCAAGATGTCTGTTTATGGCATTAATGCGGCATAATTCTGTATGTTTGGCTCTTAATCGTTTATATCTGTTTGAATAATTCCAAGTTTTATGACCTTTTTTAACAGTTCCATCAGAATTATAATTTTGCGGATTAGTTGTCCGTCTTGACCTATCCATAGCTCTATAGATAAGTCTTTCTTTTCGCTCATTTGCAGAAATAGAAGTTCCTCTTTCGGCAAGATTTTTAAGTCCGACTTCATTATCTGATGTATATGCTATGGTTTGAGTACCAATATCGCAGCCAACTGTTCCTTTGCCTAGTTTGTGTTTAATATTACCAAATTTATCGTATTTAGGTTTTGCCAGCCCCTCGATAGTTATGTGTATATAGACACGCAACTTTCCTCGTATTTTTTTACATACAAGAGTAGCATAGCAGGGTCTATATGTGCTAATACATATACCATCTTCTTTCAAAGTATTTACAGCTAAATTATCTTTAATTTCTGGTTCGGAAAGATAATCTAAAATTGCACTAATTTCATCATTTTCAAACCTATCCTTAATCAGAACACCAAACTTTAAACCATTAAATTTAAATCGCAATCTATTGTCAGAAGAATGAATTACAATACCACGATTAGATTGCTTTGCTCTAATATTAGGTAAATCTTCTCGTTTTGAAAAATGAATAGTGTTGCCGTCGGAATATAAACATTTTTCTACAGCTCGCCATACATCCTCAGCTTTTGTGAGTGCAAATATCGCATCTAACCCATATTTCTTTCCTAAGGGAATCATTGATGTTCTACAAAAATCCCATGTTACTTTATACTGTCTTTGCAAATCATTTAATTGATTTGCTATAAGTTTACTATTTTTCTTATCGTTAGCATTTATGTATTTAACATACAAAGATTTTAGTTTGCGATATTTCTTTGTTCTGATTAACTGTTCGTAATTATTTTTCATGAGAGCAACCAGCTCGTTACCGGCTTTTCGTTCCAGGTCAGCGTAGTGGAATATTTTACATTTATCCTGATACGAAAGGTCTGTTTCAAGCACCAAAACATGTCTGTCAGAAAGTTTATGATAGGTTCTGAGCATTTGCTTGTATTCGGTTTGTTCATCACTTTGGTTAATCTGCATTCTTTTGTTCCTCTATGTATTTTTTTACAGTAGCTTCGCTTATGTGTCCTACGGTAGATACAAAATATCCATTAGACCATAATCTTCCGCATCGTGCATAGAATTGTTTCAACTGTGGATATGCCTTAAATAGTTCGATAGCACTTATGGATTTAAGTGTTCTCGCTATATCACATGGTGCTACAGTTTGTGGACAGTCTACAAATACATGAATATGGTCTGGCATTACTTCTAAAGCCTTTATTGTATAATCATATTTTTCACAAATATTAGATAATATCTGTTTCAGAGTTATATCGACTCCATTTTTCAATACGGAATATCTAAATTCAGGACACCAGATAATATGATATTGAGTTAAATACTTGCAATGTGAAGCACTATGATATTGCTCATTTTCAGAACTCATTGTCTTGCTCTCCTAATTGATATTTCTCCTGTATACCTCTACGCATTAAATCGAGGAATGTAATTGTTTTGCCTTCTTCAACAGAATAGATACGAGCGAGATTTTCGAGTTCAATTTTCCATTCTAAGGGAATAGAAATATTTATTTGTACATTATTTGATTTTGGTCGTGCCATGGCTTAATTCTCTCCTTGTTCCTATAAAATTTGCAGTCCCAAATCTCTTAGTTGTCTAGCTTTAATAAGAGATTTGCAATCTTCGATTGTTGGAATTACAATTTTGCTCCATCTACCATAATTCTGATGGGGATACACATATGTAGCATCTTCTATATTTAATACGCAGTCCCATTCACCAAATACCCAGCCGTGCATCACTTCATCATTAGTAAAATTTCGAGGTCTCGGATGCTGTTCTTTACATTTGTTGCAGGGACACCATAAATGTTTGCAATGAGTTAGTTCGTAATATGTGTATTTATCTATCTTTTTCTTAACATTCTGTTCGTATCCACAAAATTCGCATTTCAGAGTAAACATAGGTAATCTCCTTTTTATCCTTATACATAGATTATATATCTAATATATGTTAAA
>OIYV01000748.1_pt1 | contig 17097 bp, 28 predicted proteins | sample 1588251 | NCBI WGS metagenome assembly OIYV01 (sample SAMN03283282) | human gut metagenome | biome: human-associated habitat; material: feces | host: Homo sapiens | place: Peru | collected 2012
TTTGATGATTTCCTTTTGATAATTGGGGTGTCGGGGACAAATTATATTATCTTCTTATAAAAGCCAACCATAGTTAATTCTGTGGTTGGCTTTTTACATAGGCAATGAAGCACTTTTAATAAGTGTTGGATTGCATAATTAATGTCAATTATGCAATATGAAAAATCGCATAATTAACAAATAATTGAATCTAATATAAACTTCAGTCAAAGGAGGCAATTAAAAGCAGTATGGATGAAAGACAAAAACAAATTTATATATCAAGTGAAGTTAAATTCTATACAATTTCAGACCTAAAAAATATGCTCGGTTGGAGCGAGAACACAGTACAAAAATTATTTAATGATCCAAAATTTCCGTCATCTAATTTTGGAAGAATAAAAGTTGTTGAGGCACACGCATTGATTGACTACTTTTCAAAAAAGCATTTAAAACGAAATGACGGATATTGGAAATAAGGAGAAGATTTATGGCAAAACCTAAAAAACGATTCAGAAATGAAAGGGGTGAGGGTACTTTTAGACAACGCCCAAACGGTACATTTGAATATAGGATTGTATATGTCGATGAATATGGTGAAACAAAGCATAAATCATTTTATGGGCAGAGTGATATACTATGTAAGGAAAAAGCCAAAACCTTTCTTTATAGATTAGAAAAGAAAAAATCGGGTGTTGATATTGATACAACAATACCGGATATTGCAAAAGATAAAGCAAAATCCGACTTTGAAAAGAATTACACACACGAACAAGGATATTCAAGAAATTTATATACAATAGCTATTATAGAAAAAAGTGCTATCGGTAAAACGCCGATAGCACAATTAACCGAAAGTCACATTGACCTGTTTTTACGCACTTTAACTCACTATTCAAACAGTACCATTGTAAAAATATATCGTCAAATTCGTATTGCATTCAGAATAGCATATGACAAAGGAATAATTACAAAAAACATTATGGCATCAAGTGATATGAAATGTCCTAAATCAAGTAAAACAAATAAAAAAGTATTTGCCTTGACTAAAGAAGAACAAAAAAGATTTGTAGAATATTTAGAAAATTATAAAGCACCACAAAACAGAAATGAATACAAACTTCAACTTCTTATATCTTTATACAGTGGTATGAGAATGGGTGAAATAAATGCGCTAAAGCCTGAAAATATAGACCTTAAAAATAATATAATTAAAGTTCGTTCAACTGTATCAAGAAATGTAAATGATAAATCATTTATAAAAAACGGAACTAAAACATATGCAGGTATTAGAGATATACCTATAATGGATAGTTTAAGAACAGTTCTTGTTGCTGCTTTAGAACAATATTCAGAAAATCAATACGGTTTATTATTTTATGATGACAAGAATGATAAAATTATTACAACATCACAAGTTAATTGCTTTTTTCAAAGAGTTTGTGAAAAATGCTGTATAGATTATAGAGGGCAACACGCATTAAGGCACACATTTGCCACAAGATGTATTGAAGCTAATGTACCGGCTGTAGTGTTAAAAACATGGTTGGGTCACACAGATATTCATATTACTCTTGATACATACGCCGATGTGTTTAATAGTATGCACAATGATTCCATTTCAAAGTTAGGAGATTATATCAATAAAGTAGAAAATGCAAACTAAATTGATTGCAGTATTATTCATTATATGTTATAATGTTTTTAGTTTAAAACCACTTGATATAACCTCATAATCAATAATGGGGTGTTTTAAGGGGTAGACTATAAAACTGTAAAAACTAAAATATCGAAAAAGACCTTTAAAATCAAGGAATTTTGAGTGATGCTAAATTTTAAGTAAAGGTCACCTCGACCATATCGAGTATTCATAAAGAATTTTATGAATACTCTTTTTTATTTATATCAATTAATTCAAACCCAAAAGCATTTATTAATTAAAATAAAATCACAACATATAGACATATTTTGACGCTTATGATATAATTTAAAAAACAATAATTTAATATTTTAAGGTATTATTATGAGCAAATACGAAAAAATCGAATTAACCAATATGTGTATGATTTATGACAACAACGGCAATGTTGTGGTTCAAGATAAAATCAACAAATCTTGGGGCGGCATTACTTTTCCCGGCGGTCATATTGAAAAACAAGAATCTTTTGTTGATTCTGTCATTAGAGAAGTTAAAGAAGAAACGGGACTCATCATTAAAAATCCTAAATTATGCGGCATTAAGTGGTGGGAAGTAAAAAAAAACAAACGCTATGTGGTTTTACTTTTTAAAACCAACGAATATTCCGGAACCTTAAAATCATCCAACGAAGGAAAGGTGTTTTGGACAAAACTTGAAACACTAAAAACTTTGAATCTTGCCGAAAGTTTTGATAAAATAATTGATGTGTTTTGCGAAGATAATATTCAGGAATACATACAACGGAAAGACCACGATAAATGGATTGATATATTTAAATAAAGTTAAGGCACAACCTGCGGAATTTTTCTCCGTAAGTTGTGCCTTTTTCTCATCTGTAAATCATTTATTTGTTAACATTTGTTGTTTTTAATCTAATAATCCCAATAAACCGTTCCGTCTTTGTTCCAACGTATTGCGTGAATATCGGCATAATATTCATCTGTATTTTTATCGTAAAAGCCGAAATCTCCCTTGCTTTTATCAAAATCAAGTATATTGTCGGAAAAGACTATCCAGCCGTTTTTGTCGATATATGTAAACAGGCTGTCATATCGCGAGTTATATTTGTTTTTCTTTGTATTGACAATACAAACATATTCAAACTGCTTGGCGTCATACTTAAATTCTGCACCGTCTTCGGTATAGTAGACCACATTTTCCAATTCGTTATACTCAATACCCTTTCGGTCATAATATTTTGATACCGTTTCGGTAGAGGATGAATGAGTATCACTCAATTTATTATATATGATATTAACAGAACCTGCCGCAGAATTAGCAATCAGCAATACCGTTAGAACTACAATAATGCTATTTTCGTATCAACACAAGCAATCAATTCCCATATCATTCTTAGTATGTTTATAAAGTTTATATAATTTTATTGAATATACAATATATGAAATAACAACATATAAAATTATAGGAAATGAGCCTATAAAGAAGATGCTTTTTCCCGTAAATCCTTGGACTCCTAAATTACTGTTCCAATCTCTGAAATCTGCAAAAGAAAGAAAAATAAGCGCTAACAAAACACAGACAGTAAGAAATGAAAATATAAAAAAATTTTTTATATAAAAACTTCTTTTTCTATCATTTGAATCAAAAATATAAAAATTTTCGCTGTTAATTTTAATATTGCTTTTCTTTTTAACATAAGGCTTTAAAAAAGTGGCATGAACATTCAAAAAATTAAAGTAACTTTCTTTTTTAAAATCCATCAACAATTTGGCATCCCTATGTATTGTTATATTAATCGTTTGCGTAAAACAATGAACATTATAATGAAAAGCAAATATATGATTCAGATATCCTTTCGGTGAAACTGTGAAAAAATCGAATTTTAATTTTCCTGTTTTATCAGATGCTTTTTCTCCTGCAAAGGATATTCTCAAAGTGTGGTTTCCGGGAGAAATATCAAATATCATTTCTTCAAAATCGCCGCATTTTGCACTGCTTATGCATTTTATATCATTGTCTATAACGACTTTAAATTTATTAGTTTGCTCTGTCGGCAATAGTATTTTTAATTTTATATTATTTACCATAATCTACATTCACCATTAAAATTGTCATCTACATAATCAATTATCCCGGCTACCCCGGAGCTTGCAAAAAAGAAGCAAGAAATAATATCCCAAGCTTTATTTCATCGAGACCTACTAATTAATTTCACAAAATTCGTTATATGCAGTGCGAAATAATCAATTCTTTACTGAGCTTTTCCTTTCATAATATTTATATATATTTTAGCATTTTTTATTTGATTTTTCAAGTAACGCTTGATAATTTAGAAATGTTTTGATATAATAAAAAACAACGGAGCACTTCCGATACTCCGTTGCCTGATACCTTTTAATTGGTATCGTTTGCCATATGCTCGAGTATTTCAATTATTTCGTCAAGCGTATGGCTTTTTTCTTTTAGTGCCTTTATAAGCCGCACGATTTGCTTCAGTGTCACAAGTTCCTCACCTCCTCGGATTTCCTTTTTATCTTCAAAGGTGCCTTTTGTTTTGCTTCTAAGCACCTTGTCAGAGCCTTTTACTATAATGTTTATTTTTTTCGATTTTTGACATAGTTCCTTTTTGTTTATCTTTTCTTTTCTCATTTAGTTTACCTCCTTTTTTTTTGCTTCTGAAGTCTCTGTCTTTCGCCTTGTCTTTCGACACATATTTTAAAAGCGGATGTTCTTAAAATTGTCAAAAAGCGAAGCTAATAATTCAAATTATTTTGCACTAATTATGACCAAAAAAATTTTAATTATGGTTTTGATAATTTTAAGGTTATCTGCTAAGCTTCAGTGGCGAATGATAAGACGAAAGATAGAAGCGGAAGAACAAAAAAATATGGGGGGTAATTTATAAACGAGAAAAGAAAAATAAAAAGGTGTCTATGTGGTTAAAAATCTAAAAAAAATAAACCGTGCGAAGCACCCACCAATTTTTGAAAAAAATTGCCTGCTTGTTGTCCTTTTTATCGTTAACGATATGGTAAAAAGCTGTATTGTGATAACTTAGATAGCAATTATTGACAATACAAAAAGTAAATAAAATGAAGAAAAAACACGCCGATGAGCATTTCGAAAAAAATCGATTTTCTTATCAGCGTGTTTTTATTGTATTTTTTATACTAATTGTTATTTTTAATCTTTATCCATAAAATCAAGCCTATTAAACAAAATATTCCGAATATAATTAAACTTGGAATAAACATTTCAGGTTTTATTACTTTATCTAAAACTGTATCGAGTAAAAACATTTTAATTCCTTTCTGGGTAATCTAATGTGTTTGGTATTCCTAATATATAATCTGATTTAATTCCGTAAAATAAACAAAGCGTTTTTAAATGTTCTAATGGTAAGCTCCTAACACCTCTTTCATATTGTGAATATGTTATTTGACTTACATTTAACAATTTTGCAATATCTGTTTGCGTTAAGTCTTTATCTTCTCTAATTTGTCTTAGTCTTTCGTTATATTGCATTATTATTTTTAGTTCCTTTTGTTAATTTTTCACAATTATATCATAATTCAATATGAACTGTTGATTTTTAATTCAAAATGAATTATACTTGTCTTGTGATAGTTCAATTTGAACTAAATTTGTCGGCGGACAGAAACGCAAAGGAGTAAAAAATATGAAAAATAGTTTTAGCGTGGATTATCATTTTACCTTAGATTTAGATGATAGTATTGATATGTACCTTTATGAATATTTACTTTATGTTGGTGCTCAGCTTGTCGATTCTAATTCATCTAATATTTTAACTAATGTTCTTCTTTTTGCCGCTCATAACGATAAAAATTTTATGTCTTTAGGTGATTATATTGACAATGTACTTTTGGGTAATTCAGAGGTAAATGAAAATGAATAATTCAATTTGTCCAACTTGTAAAAATAGATTTAATTGTCCTGCAAGGGATGTTGATATAATCTGTGATGATTTAACAGGTTATGTTGTTGAATGTGAAGTTTACGATTATTCGGAACAGGCGGAGGGGTATATATGAATAGTGAGCATTATATTATTTTATTTGTAGGTTTTATTTTTGGAGCTGGTTTTATTTCTCTTTTTGATCTTGGATCTGAAATGTTTATATATTTTTATCATAAAAATATTGAATATCGTGAGAGAAAACAAAATAAAAAAACAAAGAAAGAATCGGAATAGGCGGTGTGATATATATGAATGTTGAATTTGTAGTTTCTGTTTTTATTTTTGGTGTATTTTTTGGTGTTACTTCTTGTCGTTTTATTGATTTATTTCATTATTTAGATGGTAAAAGACAAAAAGAAAAGTTTAAAGAAAAACTTAAGAAAGAAGAGGTTGAAAAATGAACAAAAAGCGGGTGTTGACCCCCACCACTAATAGGGGGTCAGAAAATACAAGTAAATATCCTATAATCATAGACTACATAACCTTTTCAGGGGTTTTTAATACCTTTGAAGAAATGATAGATTTTTTAGGATTGAAAAACGCAAATTTAGAGTTTAAGCCTATCGGTCCTCGGTGGTTCTTTAAGTACGCTGTAGATTACGATAATATGATAACCTTGATGTTAAGTCAAAAAGACAGTATTACAAGCGCCTGTGTAAATATAACGGGTAAAGGTTGTAGGCTTCTTGAAAGCTTCAGCTGTTATGATTTAACACAAATTATCAATCGTGTTACAGAACTTCCAGATTTTCAGCTTACAAGAGTTGATATAGCAATGGATGTTATTGATGAAAAGTTTGATATACAAACTCTTGTTAAGAATTACGAAAAAGGCAATTACACTTGTCGGAGCAAATTTTCAAATGTGATGAAAAGTATTGATGACGGTATCAAAGGTACATCTCTTTACTTCGGTAAAAAAAGTTCAAATATCTATATCAATATTTATGATAAAAGGGCAGAGAGGGGATATTCTCCCGAAGATATGCCAAATTGGACGCGACTTGAAATCAGATTAAGAGGTCCGAACGCTGTCGGCTTTGGTGAAAAGCTGTACGAAAATTGTAATGTTGGTTTTTTTATTCCGGCATACTTAATAACTATTTACGATTTGTTGTTAACTCTTCAGATGTCAATAAATCAAGATTGCCGACCGCTCCGTATTGGAAAAAGTTGTTATCTCATACCGATAAAATATCGGTGTTCAGTTCAGTAGGTATTGAGTATGATTTCGGTAAAATGGAAAACTATTTGTTTAATACGGCAGGGTCTACATTAAAAACATATTTGTTAACACATTCTGTTGATGATTTGTTAAATGAATTAGGACAGCGTGATATTAAACTAAATGCAAGACAACAAAGACTTGTTGATAATTATGTAAAAGATTGTGATTTTTATATTATTGATTAAAGAAAGGAAAAATATATTATGTTTAATACAATGATTGATTCGATTAAAAATTTTGGTGCTATTGAATGGAGTTTAACAATTACATGTTTTATTGAGCTTGCTGTTATTCTCTTTTATAACAAAGGTGCTTTGGTTTGCAAAAGCAAGCTTGCCGCTTATGAAGATGAGCTTCGTTCTGCAAAAAAAGGTCTTGAACATGCTCATAATGAAATTATGATTTTGAAAGGTGGTGATTTGAATGAAGATTAATGCAGTTCTTCAGGCTCCTGTTATTGATATGTTTTCTCGTGAGTGGGAATTTGACGGCAAAAAGGGAACATCTCATTTTGTTGTTGTCTATGATTTTGAAAATCATAGAGCAGAGAGATTAACTGTTGACCCTGATAATGCTTCTGTTTTTGCAAAGGTTAGAAATATTACTTTGTTTGACGAATATAAGCTTAATATCGAGCTTACAGAAGCTTATGACAAGGTAAAGAAAACTATTATAGGGGTTGAAAAAGTTGGACAATAATGAACTTTTACAACTTATCTACTATCAATGTGGGGGAATTCTTGTAATTGAAATTTTGAAGTTTTCTATTGATTATATAATCAAACCTCTTAAAAATTGGATTTCAAGTATGTTTCCTGAAGATTGGGGGGCAACTAAATAGTGAAAGAATTAATTTTACTTTTTATAGCGTTTGCTATTTTTCTGTATGGTGTATTTGCTTTGCTTCGTGATGCGACAAAGAAAATTATCACCGTCACAGCTGAAATAAAAAAAGAACAAAGAAAGGGGGATAAAAAGTATGTCAAATCTTCTAAACGCAATTACGATGGAAGCGTCAACAGTTCTCGATAAAACTATTACCGGTACTATGGTTCAAGGTGTACTTAATGAAGTTGTAGCGATTATTCCTACAATTATTCCTGTTGCTATTTCATTTATTGCTATCAGAAAAGGTATCAGCTTTGTGCTTGGTATGCTTCGTTCTGCTTAATTAATTTTTATTGTATTTTTTATTCTAATTGGGGCAGGGGGTTGGTTTCAGCCCCCTGTTTTTCAATTAAGAAAGGAGTTTTTTGTGAAAAATAAATTAAAAATTTTTCTTTGTGTTGTTATGATTGCCGTGTTCTGTTTCGGTACTTGTGCAACGGCTTACGCAAGTACGGGTTATCCTACTGATATTGATACTGCAACTTCTGTTGTTAAATCGTATTATAAAGATGAATTAGCAGGGTATGTTCCTGTTTTCTTTTATACTACTGACAGTAAAGGTCCTGCTTTAATGTTTTTGCCTGATAATTATTCAGCTGATACTATCTCTGTTTCATCTTACGGTGATAATGGTAATTCTATTGATTTTAAAGTTAATGATAAAAATTTGTATGTTTTCACATTTGATAAATCAAATTGTTATTCTAAACCTACTGTGTGGAAAGCAAGTAATGTGTGGATGTCTGTTCCGTATGGTCTTAACAAAGATAATATAAGTAAAAGAATAATTCAATCATATAAAACTATTCTTGCGGTGGACGGTAAAACTGTGCTTTTTCAGCAGGGGACAACTCCGTCCCCGAACCCGACCAATCCGGACAGTACAACGCACGGCTCGAATACCTTATCGAACTTACTAAACAAAAATTCAACGATGTTGAAGGGAGTATTGAACGAAATAGTAGCACTCTTACCGTTGTTGCTTCCGGTGTTAATCAGCTTCTTAGCGATCAGGAAGGGAATTCACTTCACTTTACAAACATTGAGAAGCAGTTAGATGAGTTAATCAAGCTGTTTAATGAATGTCTTGATTATGTTTATAATTTACCTTTTATTTATGATATGTTACAAAATGATATTATCCCTTTTTTGAAAAACTTTAAGACTTCATTAGAACACATTGAACAGTTTACAGGTATTATTAAAAATAATCTTGCTGATTTTTTGACAAGCTTTGAAAGCTTTTCAGATACTACTATTAAATTTCAAAAGAATATTATACAATGTTTTGATAGTGCTAATTTGTATTTAATGCAGATAAGGGATGTTTTAACTAAGATTTCACAATGGTATTATCCTGATCCGCTTTTTTCTTATTCTGGTGTTTCACAACAAGATGTTTATGATATTAAAGCTGGCTGGCGTTTTTTTTGGTCTACTTTCAGATATAAAAAATTTGATGAAGTTCTTTTAGAAGTAAATCAAAAAATTGAGGATAAAGTTAATCCGTTATCTGAAAATAATTCAGCTGCGTTTGAGGGAGCTATAACTAATATCAAAGATAATACCTTTATCGGTTCGGCTAATGAAATGGTTACAACCTTTCCTGAAGAACTCAAAGGGGCATTGAATAAAGATAGTTCACCTGTTTTGCAGTTTACTACTGCCGGGGTATCAAATAGTTATTTTTCATTGCCTGCTAAAAAGTATAGTATTGATTTTTCTTGGTATGCTCCGTTTAAAGGTACCGCAGATACTGTAATCAGTGCTTTTATGTATTTAGGCTTTTTAATTGCTTTTTGGAAGCGTTTACCTGAAATTATTCACGGTTCAGGTGTTATGTATGTCGGTCAAGCTGAGTTTCACGAATCACAATTTAATGACCGTGTGAGTGATACAATGGCTAATGATTATTATGAACAGCTTGTATCTCATGATGGTTATGATGATTTGGATATGGCAGATGGTGAATTTGATTCGTACGGCAATTATTCCGCTTATGAGCGTGATTGGTGGTGATAATTTGATTATTATTACTTTTTTAAATTGGATAGCTAATTTGTTACATGGCACTAATTTTGATTTATCTTCAATTCAGGTTGCTTGGGATGTTTTAACTGAAGCTATCGGTTTTATTGGATATTTCATTCCTCTTGGTCCTGTGGTTGTTATTGTTTCATTTTTAGCTGCTACTTATGCTTGGCGTTTGTTGGTTTCTATTTTTAAGCTTTTATGGTCTATTATACCTCTGTTATAAAAAATGTTTTAAATTGTCCGTTTGCGACCGTGGCTGTGCCACGGCGCAACGGAATTAAACATTTTATATTTTTTATGAAAGGTTGTGAAGTATGGTTTCTACTATATTAAAAACATTTTGGGAGATTGTTTGGGTTTTTCTTAAACCGTGTTTGTTTGTTATTATTCCTGTTATTGTTGCTTTTGTTATTGCTTTTTTGGTTGCATATTTAAAAAAGAAAAAATCAGGCACAGCGGTTAGAAAGGTTATAGCTCATGTAAATCCTAAAGCTGATGTGTCGCTTCTTACAAAACTTTTTGTTCAGCTTCCAAAACAATATTGGGAAAATTACTATAATAAGCCTATAGGCGAGTTCAGAGAACACGGTATTATAATGTTTACCGGAGCACAGGGGCAGGGTAAAACAATAGCTGAAACAAAGTATTTGCGTGATATACAGTATCGTTATCCGTCTGTTAAAGTTAATACTAATTACGGTTATTATTTTGAAGATGCACCCGTAGCTGATTGGCGTGATTTAGTTGATTATAATAACGGTAAAAAGGGTATAGTTTGTGCTATTGATGAGTGTCAGAATTGGTTTAGCTCTTCTATGTCTAAGAATTTCCCTCCGAGAATGTTAGCTACCGTTACCCAGAACCGAAAGAATAAGCGTGTAATTATTATGTCTGCTCACTTTTTTATGGATGTATCGAAGCCTATTCGTAAACATTGTACAGAGGTTAGGTCTTGCCGTACATTTCTTGGTTGTTTTACTGTTGTTAAAAGGTGGCAACCTATTATGAACGCTGAGGGTGATGTTATTAAAAAGCGTACATTAGGTTATTATTGTTTTGTACATAATGATGATTTGTATAAGGCTTATGATACTTTAAGAGTTGTAAAGAATTTAAGTGCCGCAGGTTTTGAAGCTGATACTTGGGTTGATGAACAGGATAGTAATATTTTAAAAGCTCCAAAATCCACTTTAAAAGCTCGTAGACGAAATTACAACGCAGAAAGTCAAGTAATGCGTGCTATGGATGAATGCTTAAATCTTATGGATAGTAAAGGTGATGATTTCTAATGAAAGAAAAAGAAAAAGAACTTTTGCTACAATATTATTACAGTAAAGATTTAAGGCTTCAGGATGATATTGTTACATATGAAAATCGTTATCGGGTCCGGTACTGTGATGAAATAGACCACCTTGAAAGTATTATTTCAATCGTTCGTAAAAATATGTTTAACGAAGTAATGCTTGAAGTATTTCAGTTGTTAAAGGTTGGACCTTTTGAACGCAAAGAAAACCGCAGGGAATAAATCCTTGCGGTTGTTTTGTTGACTGTAAGCCTTTAAAATGTTATAATTTAACTACAATTTAGAAAGGTATGAATTTTATTTATTTTCTATCTAATTTCGCAAAATTAATATTTGCCGAGGAAAACAGTGAGAATTAAAATATGTGTGATTTAGTATACTTTTTCTATTCTGACTTGTGACGAAATATCATCCAACAATTTGCGGTTCAGTTCTTCAGCCGAAAGGATATATCCGTGCATGCCACTGCAAACCAAAACAGATTTAATATTGTCAAAAATTAAATATCCAATAACGATTTCTCTTGCAAACAAAACACTAATTTGTTCAAGTTTAAATTTATCAACAATTTGAATAAATTTGCCCTGATTGCTCTTAATAAATTCAAAATCAAAATCCACATCACTGCTGTTGTGAAAAGGAGAGTTTTTGTCAATGGGCGCTAAAAACTCATAATAAACATAAACATTACTTTTTTCAGACAATATATTAATGAGATTTTTAAAAGCCGATTCTGCGGCATAATACTCTTTTTTGTCAATATCTCCGTCAAGAAACCCCTGAAAGAATATTTCTTTGTATTCTTCTTCGGTTTGATATTTCTCTGCTTCAAAAAAATAACGAATCAAATCGGGATTATATTCATTTTCTATCTCACAATATTCTGTTGGATTTTGAATGTTAAGATAATCCGAGGAATATATATACTCCGCAATATCATCTCCGCTAACATTTTGTTCACTAATATTATTCCAAAAAACATCACTTTGACAAAACACTGCTATCTTCTCCTAACAAAACTGTTTTTTACCAAATATATTAAGTGATTTCCACTTTCTCCCGCTTTCATCATAAGTATAACTGTATTTATTATTTGAGTCAACTATACTTTCAAGATTTCTGCCGGCATCTACATCGGCAACGGTATGGTCGTTCACAATATCGGCGAAATAAAAATACAAAGCCTTGAAAGCTGGATTGAAACTTACAAAGGCTTTGCATGGGGAAATAATGAAATATATGGATAAAAATAAAGCAGACAACTGTTACGATGTCTGCTTTGAGTCAATAAGGAAAAATTATTTTCTTGTGTTCTTTATTTTGTTAAATAGAAGTTGTTTTCATAGTAAGTTTTAGGCTCTAAAATATTCGCTATCTCATTTATTTTCGGCTTTATTTGAAGTGAAAGGTAATTGTTAATGATTTTTTTGATATTATCTTCATATAAAAAAGTTTTATTAAAGTAATCTAAATGCTTTTCTACAAATTCATGATCATCAAAAAATATTGCAAGGACAATTGCACTTTCGTAATCAAACAAATCATCATTTATCAGGGCATTTAAAAAGCCTTGTATTTGATGATGCGAACTGTAACCGTTAACAAACAAATCGTAAAGCATTAGATTATAGCTAAAAATAATATTGTCGTTCGAATTATTCATTTTAAGAATTTTTTTCTGTAATTCAAACGCTTTTTTCAACTTATTTAGCTTAAAATTTGCGTATGCAATATTGTTCAGAACTACATCATTATTTAAATTAACCGCTGTTTCAGTCATATTAGCAATTGTTTGATAATCGTTATCTCGTTCTAAGCAAGCAATTTGCAGGGCTAATGCATTAGTAATATCGGGATGATTGTAATAAGAACTTATCAAAAGATTTTTTCCGAGTTTTTGACAGTCGTCAGAATTTAGTTTAACGGACACCCCCAAATCATCAACATCACATAAAAAAGTCCCTAAATCACTAATGGATTTAAAATCAAAATTATCAACTAAATTTCTAATCAAAATATCTGCTAACTTGTAATATTGTTTATTAGAAACAGCATCCATATACTCTTCTTTTATAGTCATTGTATATTATCGCCTCCTGCAGACATCTTATAAAAATTTCTTAACTCTTTAATATTATTATAATACATTTTACTAACCAAAAATATTTTATTATAACCAATACCAATAATCAATAATATTGACTATTGTTTCTTTTAATATTTTTTACATAAGCTATACTAATAGTAAATAAAGTTATCTATTGGTATAGGCGGGTGTTTGTTTGGTTAATGAATTAGGTAAATTGATAAAAAAGTATAGGAAAGAAAATAAACTTACGAAATTCGAATTTGCCGGACTTGTTGGAATAAGTGAATATTATGTAGGAGCAATTGAACGAGGTAGTAAGGTACATGGTAGAGACACACTTATAAAGTTATCAAATCAGCTTGATGTTCCTACAGAACAATTATTAAATTATGAATCGAATTATGAATTGAAAATTGAATCAGATATAATCTACACAGAAATTTGTAGTTTAAATTCTCAGCAAAAAGAATTCGTCTTGGATAGTTTAAAACGGATGTATTGATTTCACATCTTGCTTTTATATTTATATATGTTTTTTTAATCTCATCTTACCTTAAAACATAGCGCTTAAACGCTATACTTTATTAAATTTCACCCAAGATATTTGACAAAATGAGTTTTTATCTCTAATCTGTGAGCTTATCCAATGGATAATAATTTGCAAAAGGAGATGAAATAATGTATATTAAAAAAAGTAACAGGCTATGTAGTACCATATATTACAAAAGGCTTATTTGATACATTTGAGCCTGTAACTCAGGAAAGCAATTGACAAAAGGTACCTACCGAAATTATGACGGTCATTTGCCAAATAAATATGGTCGTGTATGGTATGAAGCAGATATTAATTATTCCGGTGGTTTCAGAAATTCAATGTGAATCGTATATTCAAACGATGGCTTGGTTTTCGTTACATATGATCACTATCAAACATTTTATGAAATCGTTTAGGGGGAATTTGTATGAAGAATAGAATCACTATTAATTTTTCAGATTGTTTGTATCTTGATTCTATACATGATGAAATAAAAGAAAAATTAGATTTACCTGACTGGTATGGTAAAAATTTAGATGCTTTGTGGGACAGTTTGACAGGTATTATTGAAACACCGGTTGAAATAGAAATTATCTTTAAACCTGAAACCAAAGCGGCACATAAAATGAAGCCGTATGTTAATCAAATTATCAGCGTGTTCAAAGATGCTGAAAAGGAGTATGGCGAAATTGAGCTATTAGCTGATATAGATTAGATAGGTGCTATAAAGTATATATAATTAAAATAATTATACTTTATCTTTTTAATGATTATCACGATTTGAGTTACCCTTGTTTTTTGCAGTTGCCAAAAACTAAAAATAAATGTATAATAAAGTCCAATAAATAATAGAGGATACATATTATGCTAAACCTTATTCCGACACCGAATTTTGCAGAAATTAGCGAAGCCAAAACGCTGAATGTAAAATCAATCGTGATAAATGAAGTGGATATCAACCGTGATGTGATTGATGACTTTTATGCGTTTTTGAGCAAAATCAATATTCAAAACGGCAACGGCTCACAGATTGAATTTCTTGAAGACGAGTCTCTTGACAACGAAGAATACAGGCTTAAAATCAGCGACAAAATCCGTATTTATTCAAACAGTCTCGGCGGAAAAATTTTCGCATTGCAAACGCTGAAACAAATCCTTTTTCAACACGGCGAAAATGTGCCTTGCCTTACAATCAAGGATAAGCCGGCACATGAAATCAGAGGGTTTATGCTTGATGTCGGCAGATATTTTTTCTCTGTTGATGATGTAAAACTGTTCATCAGAAAAATGTCGCTGCACAAGCTGAATTTCTTGCACTTGCATCTTACGGAGGACCAGGGATGGCGAGTTGAAATCGACAAATATCCACTGCTCACTCAAATCGGTTCGGTGAGGAAAAAGACCAACTTCAACCACAAGGAACACGGCGGCTTTTACACAAAGGCTCAAATCAAAGAGATTGTTGACTATGCCCACAATTTTGCAATCAGCGTTATGCCCGAATTTGACATTCCGGGGCACAGCAGGAGTGCAATGGCGGGATACAGCTATCTCGGTTGCTTTGACAGGATGTTGCCTGTTGCCGACCACTGGGGTGTTAAGCACGATGTTCTGTGCGCAGGTAAGGACTCGACCTACGAATTTGTTGAGAATGTTATTGACGAGCTTTGCGAAATGTTCCCCGACAAATATTTTCACATCGGCGGTGACGAAGTGCCGAAACACAGATGGCATTTGTGTCCGCACTGTCAGGCAAAGATGAAAGAATTGGGATTGAAGAACGAGGACGAACTTCAATGCTACTTTATGAACAGAGTGAATGATTACTGCAAAAGCAAGGGCAAGCAGGCGTTTATGTGGAGCTGGGATTTAAAGGACGACAAACTGCTTTCGGAGGATTTGGGCTTCACAAAATGCGGAGATATGGACACGGGCAACCGACCGTTTATTGACACAAGCACCACTGCTTATTACATTGATTTGCCTTACGGATACATCAGTCTAAAGGACACAGCCGAACACCGACTCTACTCCGGCAACTGCCTCGGCGGTGAGGTCACATTATGGACAGAGTATGTGCCGAATATGACAAGGGCGGATAAGGTGACTTATCCTCGACTCGGTGCAATGGCTCAAACCGTGTGGCACGGCGACAACACCTACGAACAGTTTGCCGAAAATTTGGATTACTACTATTCATTTCTCGACAAAAACGGAATCGGTTATTCCAAACCGAGCACGGCAAATCCGAGCAAACTTTTGGCATTTTTCCACAATCTTTGGTTTGAAAGACGACAGCTCACCTGGGAGGGATTGACCAATATTTTCGACGACCTAAAAGTTGAACGACTTGCAAAAAAACAACGGGATATTTAAAAGGAAAGTAATATACTAAATAATTGTGTCAGGTGATACTGAAAAGTGAAAGAGAAAGCGGGGTGTTCAATGAGCATCTCGCTTTTATGCTTGAACTCGCAATATTTTCGGCGTTTGCTGTGTTGTATTATTTATACCTATTATATATTAACAGCAAACAACAATATATAAGGCAATTTCTTATGTGAATGACTAAAATATACAATATATAAGATTGATTAAAAACAACTGATTTTGTTACAAAAGTAACACTAAATTTACAGAAAAATTAAGAAAATGTTCACTTTCTGCCGAAAAAAATATGATATGATAAATACATGAATATCACAAAAGAACAGTACGCAAGAATCGAAAAGTATTTTCCGGTTCAGCGCGGGAATGTAAAAATCGACAATTACACATTTATCAACGCTATCTTGTATATTGCCGAAAACGGGTGCAAATGGAGGGCACTTCCAGAAAAATACGGCAAATGGAATAGCATTTACCAAAGATTTAAAAGATGGTGTGAAAATGGCGTAATACAGCGTATTTTTAATGCACTGCAGCAGGAAAAAATTATCGCGATCAAAGTACAAGTGCTGGCTTTGGACAGTACCTCTTGTAAACTGCACCCTGACGCACATGGTGCTTTAAAAAACATGGACAACAATGTATCGGGAAATCAAAGGGCGGATGGAATACCAAGCTTCACGTGGTATCCGCAAATGACAAGGTCATTGTTGAAATGCACTTATCCGGTGGAAACTGTCACGACGCCCCACAAGGAAGAATCTCAATTGAAAACATAGGAGATAGCTATTTGGGAATTCCGTATTTAATGGATAGAGCCTATGAGGGTGATAAAACAAGAGAACTCTGCCAGTCTTTCGGACACAAACCGGTTGTCCCACCAAAGAAAAATCGCATAAATCCGTGGGAATATGACCATGAACTATATAAGCGAAGGAATATTATCGAAAGACTGTTTCGATGGCTAAAAGCGTTTCGCAGAGTATGCACAAGATATGATAAACTCGATGTTAT
>OIYV01000751.1_pt1 | contig 17048 bp, 11 predicted proteins | sample 1588251 | NCBI WGS metagenome assembly OIYV01 (sample SAMN03283282) | human gut metagenome | biome: human-associated habitat; material: feces | host: Homo sapiens | place: Peru | collected 2012
GATACCTCCATCATTGTCTGTATCTGCATTTATGGGATATCTAAAAGGAAAGTCAGCATTGATGAAGTTTGACAGACATGCAAATCTGAAATATAGGTTTGGGAACAGATATTTTTGGAGTGAAGGATATTATGTAAGTACTGTAGGGTTGAATGATGCAACAGTTGCAAAATATATTCGTGAGCAGGAAATGCATGATATCGCAATGGATAAAATGAGTGTAAAGGAGTACGCAAATCCATTCTCAGAAGCAGAGCAACAGGCATATAAACAAGAAAAAGCAAAGAGAAAGAAATAGTAAAAAACAAAGCCCTTTGAGGGCTGGCGAGAGTCAAAAGCGATAGCTTGAACGAAGTGAAAGCAGCGCCTTGAGACGCGAGCTGGCAGTAAAGGCTTATAGCCGCAGAGAAAACCACGCCTTTTGAAATGATTCAAAGTACAATTAAGACACACATGGGTCTATAGGAAGGACAAAGATATGCATATTATTTTACTTTCAGGTGGTAGTGGAAAACGTTTATGGCCACTTTCTAATGATGTTCGTAGTAAACAGTTTGTTAAATTATTTAAGGATGAAAATGGCAAATATGAATCTATGGTACAAAGAGTGTATCGTCAGATTCATGATATGAATTCAGAAATGGATGTAACGATTGCGACTAGTAAAACACAAGTGAGTGCAATTCGTAATCAATTGGGGAACAAGGTATCTATTTGTTTAGAACCATGTCGCAGAGATACTTTCCCTGCGATTGCTTTGGCAGCTGCTTATTTAAAAGATGCACAAGAGCTACATGACGAGGATTGTGTTGCGGTTTGTCCGGTGGATCCTTATGTGGATAATACATATTATGAGACTGTACAGAAATTAGAGGAAATTGTAAATGAAGGACAATCTAATTTAGTTTTGATGGGAATAGAGCCAACTGTTCCTAGTGAAAAATATGGATATATTATTCCTACAAATAAAAGTGAGATTAGTAGTGTATCTAAATTTACTGAAAAGCCAGATACAGAGACGGCAAAAAAATATATTGAATAAGGTGCATTGTGGAATGCTGGTGTCTTCGCATTTAAATTAGGATATTTATTAAATAAGGCTCATGAACTAATTGATTTTGTAGATTATCCAGATTTATTTAAAAAGTATGATACATTAACAAAAATTAGTTTTGATTATGCGGTTGTAGAAAAAGAGGAAAACATTCAAGTACTTAGATATGCTGGGGAATGGAAGGATGTTGGTACTTGGAATATGATGTCTGAGGTTATGGCTGATAAAACAAAGGGCGATGTAATCTTAGATGATACTTGTATAGATACAAATGTTGTAAATGAATTGAATATTCCGATTCTATGTATGAGTTGTGAAGATATGGTTGTAGCTGCTAGTGAAGATGGTATTTTAGTTTCAACCAAAGAAAGAAGTGGCTACATGAAGCCATATGTAGAAAAAATTGATAATCCTAGTATGTATGCAGAAAAATCATGGGGAACATTTACTGTGATTGATAATGAAAAGAATTCAAAAACAATCAAGATTGAAATGAAGCCAAACACAGAAATGAGTTATCATTCTCACTCTGTTAGATCTGAAATATGGAATATTATTTTTGGTACCGGTAAAGTTTGTATTAATGGGGAGTACAAGGCTGTTAAAGCGGGAGATGTTATCCAAATTCCAGTTAACACTAGACATAGTATAAAGGCATACGAAAAAATGGAAATTATTGAAATTCAATTGGGTGAAGCTTTTAAAGTGGATGATAAATCAAAATATACTAATCAATAGTTATATTACAAATAATTGCTAAAAAAGACTTGTCTTTATTAGCAATCTTTTTATACTTATTGGTTATTAAATAGTAATACCTTCTTTTCTTTGATATAGTGGAATTAGAGATTCGCCTATAGAAAGGAAAAGAGGGTATGAAAAGAGTAATAGGTGTTTTATTTGCGTTAATTGTTGCGTGTATACCCATGCATATACAGGCACAGGATGTTTCATTGTCTTTTGAATATACAGGTCAAAAGATAGAGGTTGAAGATGCGAGGATGTATTATTCAACGGATTTTGAATTGTTGGATGAGGTTCCAAGTGATTGTGGTGTTTATATTGCGGTTACTTCGAGTGGTCCAAAGTATTATGAGATCAAACCGAAGGATGTTGAAGTGAGTGTATCTTATAATAAGGACTGGAGATTTGGTGATCCAGAGATAGAGAAGTATATTTGTAAATATGATGGGGATTATGACTTTAAACTTATGATTAATACAAATGATGAGTTTGAAGCTGAAAATGAATATAATGGAAACTATCGTTTTGTATTTAGTCCATCTAAAGCTTCGGATGTAAAGGTAGAAAAGACTCGTGTTGAACATCCAGATGTTGAATCTATTTATAATGAAGAAGGCACATATATTTATAGTACGATTCATGGTGTAAAGCCAATTAAACTAATGGATGCAGGAGAATACACTGTATCATTTGATTTGGATGAAGCGTATTATGAGTCAGTACCATTTAAGGTAACCATTCTTCCTAAAATGGTTCAATTGAAACTTGTTAAACAAACGAAGTTTATTGGTGAAAAAGATCCAGTGTTTGAAACTGATAATTACATTCTAACAAGAGAGCCTGGTGAAGAGACAGGAGATTATAAGCTTACTGTACAGAGTAAGTCAAAAAATTATAGGTATGAATTACTAAGTGGTGATGTGTTCACAATTCTTGATAGAAGAGAGAATGAAACGCTTAAAAAGCCATATATTAAAGAGGAACCAAAGAAACAGAACGAAGTTAAAAAGCCTGAAGAACCAAAGAAAAATGTCGAACCTAAACATGAAGACAAGAAGCAATCAAAGGTTCCAACAGGTGTACTAGTAAATACAAGTATTAACTTTACCTTGTTATCTTTGAGTGTTGTTGGTATTGTATTTGTAAGAAAACGAATGAACTAGTATAAGAGTGAAGCATTGTGTCTTCACTCTTAGTTTGTGTGCCGGGCATGGCATGAGTTCAGTTGGAGATAAACCAACCACAGGTAGTTACCGCCAAGTGTAGTGAACCACAAGCCGTTGACAGTGATGTCATGGGTGAAGGAAGTGGTGTAGCAATTCTTTTGAGCGTACGCACAGAAACTTGATGAGGCTAAATGGTGGATGAGATTGCTTAACAAATCGAAGTCCAAAAGGTAAACGTAAAACCAAGACAGTAAATCAAGACGTTGTGAAAGAAATAGGACCCATGTCTTACCCCGGGAGGTCTCATGGACAAGGAATTCTAGTAAACTTTAAAATCAGTGATAGTACCCTTGTAGCGAAAAAGGTTAACCATGAGAAATCAGATGAAGTCATAGTAGGTAGCAATACTGAAGGACTGAAACGTTTATAGAGTGCAAATCTCTATTAGCAATGTTTGGATAGTCCGAATATGAGAATAGCCTATTACTATGGAACGTAACCATAGATGGTAAAGGTAATTGGGATGTTTCCAAATAAATTTACAAGTAGAAGGAGGAGCAGCAAATGGAATTGATTGAAAAGATTTTAAGTGAAGAAAATCTACAGAAAGCAATCCGCAAGGTCAAGAAGAACAAAGGGGCGCCAGGAGTGGACAAAATGACTGTGCAAGAGGTCGAAGAATGGTTTAATCAATATAAAGAAGAACTTATTTCCAAAATTTTGAATAAACAATACAAACCTATGCCCGTCAAAAGAGTCTATATTCCTAAGCCAAATGGCAAACAAAGACCATTAGGAATACCAACTGTTGTAGACCGAGTAATCCAACAAGCAATGTTACAGGTACTAAATGAAATCTATGAGCCAGTGTTTAGTGAGCACAGTTATGGTTTTAGACCAAATCGTAGTGCACACATGGCGATGGAAGAAGTGCTTAGCTATCTAAATGAAGGCTATGAATGGATTGTTGACCTAGATATTGAGAAATTCTTCGACACAGTAAATCATGATAAATTAATTTCAATCTTAAGAGAGCGTGTCAATGATAGTAAAACATTACATTTGATACGAGCTTATCTGCAAGCAGGAATTTTGGATAAAGGACTAGTAAGTAGTTCTGCTATTGGAACACCACAAGGTGGTCCAATTAGTGTAATTCTTTCAAACATCTATTTAGACAAGTTTGATAAGGAGCTAGAATCTAGAAATCTTCGTTTCGCTAGGTATGCCGACGACTGTATCATTTTCGTTAAAAGTGAAATGAGTGCAAATCGTGTAATGAAGTCAGTGACATCGTGGCTAGAAAGAAAACTATTCTTGAAGGTTAGTGCAACAAAAACTAAAGTGGTTAGACCAACTAAAGGTCAATTCTTAGGTTTTACATTTTACAAAGCTAAAACAGTATGGAAATGTACTCCTACTAAAGATAGGAAGAAACGTCTGTACTCAAATATTCAGAAATGGATGGAAAGAAAACATGCAGTTTCAAGACCTCTATCAGTTACATTTGAAAAATTGAATCAAATGGTCAGAGGTTGGATACAATACTTTAAAATCTCAAGTATCAAAGGATTCTTGGATAAATTTGGCCAGTGGTTGCGACATAAAGTTAGATGTATCATCATTAAACAATGGAAAAGACCAAGGACTATATACAAGAATCTTATGAAACTAAATATAGCATGTAGATGTAAATTCACGCTTGATGATATATTTAAATGTGCTAACTCTAGACTTGGATGGTATAGGAGAAGTACTGGGAATGTTGTGAATTTTCTTCTTTCTCCCACTGTTCTAGGCATAAAGAAAGGAGATAGGCCAGGTTTGGTCAATCCCCTTATTTACTATCTTGAGATTTTGTGATTCTTTATAGTTTCGATATAAATGTAGAGCCGTATACGAGACCCGTACGTACGGTTCAATGGGAGGGGCGATAATTTTATCCCTCTACCCTATTTAGATAAAATGCTTATATATATTAATGAACAGATAATGAGTATTCCACGCACTCAGAGCCACTCTGTCCACCACTGAGAGCCACCCAATCTATTAATCAGAGCCATCTATGCTCTTGCACTTGTAAACTTTATTTGTAGAATGACAACTCTATAAATCTATGACTAAAGATAAAATTTCATGTCTACAATAAATGTCTGGACTAATAAAACGAATTCAATAGGCTTCGATACCGAATTGCCTGAATTTTTTACTGCATTAGGTGGGCTTGCCAATATGTAATGTGTATTGTGTGGCAGAATATTTTAGTTCATTGTAAAATTAATCCTTTAAGTGTACTATTGATGATATAAGTATGGTAATTTAAAGAAGAAATATTAGCATTAATATCGAAAAAATAAGAACTATTGATGCTGGGAAAGGGTAGAACAAATATGGATGAAAGAACATATCATTTTGAACGATTAACACCGATTAGCGATGTAGATTTAAATGTATACGAAGAAGCAATAAATTATGTGTTTAATAATTCAGATATACGAAATGTTGCTATTTCAGGTGCATATAGTGCCGGTAAAAGTAGCATTTTAGCTTCATACGAGAGAAAGCATAGTAATCTACGGTTTTTACATATTTCTCTTGCCCATTTTGAATATCCTGATTATAAAGTTGGTACTGAAGTAAAGAAATCTGTGTTAGAGGGCAAAATCACTGAAGTAAAGGAATCTGTGTTAGAGGGTAAAATTCTTAATCAATTAATACATCAGATTCCATCCGAAAAGATACCTCAGACTAATTTTAGAGTGAAGAAAAAAACAAGTGACAATAATATTAAATGGATGACATTTGAAATTGTTTTATTTTTAGTTATGTTTATTCACTTTACTTTTTTTGATGTATGGAAAAAATATGTAAATGCCTTGCCTAATAATTTGTTTAAAACCATTTTAACAATTTCTACTCATCCATATGCTTTGATAGGAAGTGGAATCACAATTGTAATTATTTTTTCCACTATTCTATATAAATTAATACGTGCGCAAAAGAACAAAAATGTTTTTAGAAAATTAAACTTGCAAGGTAACGAAATTGAAATTTTTGAGGAAAGTGATGATTCGTATTTTGATAAATATCTAAATGAAGTTTTGTATTTATTTGAAAATGCTGATGCAGATGTAATTGTATTTGAAGATATGGATCGTTTTAATGCAAATCGTATTTTCGAGCGTCTTCGTGAAGTAAATACACTCGCAAACATTCAATTGCAAAAAGAAGAAAATAGGATTCTTCGTTTTTTTTACTTATTACGTGATGATATTTTTGATTCTAAAGATAGAACAAAGTTTTTTGATTACATTGTTCCAGTTATACCTGTTGTGGATAGCTCCAATTCATTTGATCAGTTTATAACTCATTTCAAGAATAGCGGAATATTTGAAAAGTTTGATGAAAGTTTTTTGCAGGGATTATCTTTATATATTGATGATATGCGTCTTTTGAAAAATATCTATAATGAATTTGTGATTTATTTTAACAGGTTGAATACAACTGAGCTTGATTGTAATAAGATGCTTGCTATCATAACATATAAGAATCTATTTCCACGTGATTTTGCAGAATTACAGCTTAATCAAGGGTTTGTATATGCGATTTTTAGTAGAAAAGATAGTTTTATTGAAACAGAAATAACTGAAATGGAAGAAGATATTGTTGAAAGAGAACAAAAAATTTCTGCTATTAGAAATGAAAAACTTAAATCCTTACGAGAATTAAATGCTGCATTTGCAGACAGGTGTTCAAGTAATTATTATTATAATTGGTCAGATAAAGATGATAATGATTTATACAATTATGTGATTAATAATTTAAGTGGAAATAATAAAAAAGAATATTTATATCGTAAACAGATACTTGAAGATAAATCAAATGGAAAAATAGAGCAATTGAATCAGGAAATTTTTGTTTTAGAACGAAAAATCATTGAAATCAAAAACCAACAACTTCATCAAATCATTACTCGAGGTAATATTGATACAATCTTTCGTATAGAGAGCAAAAATGAAGTTGGTGATGTTACAAATTTTAAAGAGATAAAAAGTAGCGAATATTTTGATCTTCTAAAATATCTCATTCGTAATGGATATATTGATGAAACATATCCGGACTATATGACATATTTTTACGAGAACAGTCTTAACCGTATCGACAAGACTTTTTTACGTAGTGTAACTGATAAAAAGGCTAAGGAATATACTTATCGTTTAAAAAATCCAATGCAGGTAATTTCACGTCTTAGATTGGTAGATTTTGATCAGGAAGAAATCCTCAATTTTGATTTGATTACATGTTTGTTGCAGAATCCTCAATCTTATATTAAGTATATTGATAGAGTTTTTAATCAGCTTAAAGAAACAAATAATTTTAAGTTTGTAGGTGCATATTTTGATATTACAACTGAAATGCTGGAATATATTAAACATCTTAATCTAATCTGGCCGGAATTATTTAATGTCGCATTGGGAGAAAAGTATCTTTTTGAAAATCAAATTCGTAAATATTCAATCTTTTCGATTTATTATTCTGATGAAGATACTGTATTACAAATTAATCAAAATAATTGTTTATGTGATTATATTTCAAACGCTCGTGATTATCTTGCAATTGATGATCCTGATATTGATAAGTTAATTAATGGATTTAGTTTATTAGGTGTACATTTTATGGGCTTTGATTATGAAATAGTAAATAAGGATTTATTTAACGCAGTTTATGAACATTCTTTATATGAAATTAATGAAGAAAATTTACGTCTAATCCAAAAAGTGATTTTAGGTGTGAAAAGTGATGAGAATATAAATTCTAAGAATTATACAATTTTGCTTTCCAACAATGATTCGAAAATAACACATTATGCTAATCAGAATATTAATGAATATTTAGAAACTGTTTTGCAGATGTGTGAAGGTAATATTTTGGATGATGAATTTGCAGTTCTTTCCTTGTTAAATAATCCCAATCTACTTCTTGAATATAAAAAGTCATATATTTCTGCACTACGTACAGTCATTACTTCCATAAAGAAAATTGAAGATAGTTCCTTGTGGACATCCTTATTGGATGCAAATATCGTCGAATATTCAGAGTGTAATATTATGGATTACTTTGAAGTTTTAAAACTCAGTGAAAGTGTTGTTTCTTATATCAATAGATTTGATAAGGATTTAGATTTTTCAAAAACGGAATATGATGAAGATACCAAAAAAAGTTTATTTGAAAGTGTAATCATATCTCATGATATCAGTGATTTGAAGTACAAGCAGATATTGATGTCATTAAAGTATGTTTATGATAATTTTAATGTCGTAGGAATTTCCGACGATAAAATTATCATCTTAATTGATGCATATATTATTAGAATGACAGCTAAAAATTTAACATTTATACGAGAAAACTATATCGATCAAAAATATTACTTTATTCATAGAAATATGGAAAAGTACATCAATATAATGAATGATACTTTATTTTCAAAGGAAGAATTGTTGGAGATACTTACTTGGGATATTAGCGATGAATTGAAAATCCAATTATTGAGATTTACAGATGATGAAATTTCAATAATTGGAAAGAGTTATTCTTCTGCTACATGTCTGTATATTCTTGAAAATAATTTTGAAGATACTGACTTGCCGGATTTATGTTCATCATTTGATCAATGGGATGAGTCTATCCAAGCAAAAATATTTGATTATGCAGTGAATTATTTGGAAATTATCATAAATAATCCAAGTCATATTTCCAAAAGTTTGAAAAACAATCTTCTATATTCAGATAGAGTGACGCGTGATGAAAAGATTGAGCTTTTTATCGCTATAATGCCTGAACTATGTAGTGATAGACTAAAAGAGATTCTTACTTTGCTCAACTTATCTGACTATCTTAAAATATTTGATACCCGCAGTAGACCTAAATTTAAAATCAATGACGAAAATGAAAAGTTGCTTTCTGCCTTCAAAGAAAATAATTTGATTGATAATTATCAAAAAAATCCTAACAAAGAGGGATATTACAAAATTTATAGATTAAAAAAATAATAACTTCTATAAATATCAACTTAAAAATGTATAATTATGATCACACCGATACCTTTTGAAGCAGATGGTAAAGATGTGGTCTTTGTGTAATTAGATATTGTAAGTTAACTATTTAAAATAATGTAGTTAAATAAGCAAAAAAGAATCAGTAAAACATTTCTATAAAAATAAACAGGTCAAAGGATAGAAGTTGAAGATGCGGCTATGTATTATCCAACGGAGCTTGAATTATTGGACGAGGTTCTAAGTGATAATGTTTTAAATCAGATGTAAAAAAGTGTGCAAGCTCCTACGCTACATAAGGGGCATTTGGAATATTTATGATTTTACAACTGTCGAACTGCCTATTTATTGATGGATTTTTATAAATATATAAAGTATAATCATATTGAAATAGCGCACATTGTGAAAAGAGGTACTCTATGCAATTAGATAATTATTTAGAATATTTAGAAAAAACAGCTGAAGCATATCCAAATAAAGTGAAAAATTACTTAGTAAAGCAATTCTTAAAAAATGGAATAGCAACTAAACAGATGGATACAGATGGACAATTATGTTTGGATGGAATGGAAACGGTAGATATCTCTGATAAGTCTTTAACAGAGCAGTTGATAGCGTGTATTAGACAGAGTAAGAGAGCTGTTCATTATTTGGAAAAATGGGAATTTGTGAAAGACTATAAATATTCAGTACTTTTCACATGTGAAAATTTTGATCAAGCATTAAAGCAGGTAGAAAGTATAAAACCTCTTGATGATGAGTATGAAAATGATCATTTGTTTACGCATTTTGTAAAACCGCTTTCATACGAAAAAGATGAATATTTTATTTTGAAGTTTAATTTGGCTTATGCAGCACTTCATCCATTAACACAGGAGGAATTTTTAGTAAAATATCCATTTTTGGTTGTATTTCATAAAAATGGAAATATCATAGAATTTCGTTTTGATGTTTTGAAACGAGTATTTTTGTCTGATAAAAGAGAACAGACAGTTTATTCAGATTTAATTTCAAAAATGATACACTATTTTGAAGAACAATATTCTTGTATTCTTCAACCGCTAAATTTGGATTTTATGGTGAATGTATGTAAAACGGATGAAACGGTAAAGTTAATTGCGCAATATATGAAATTAGCTAATGGAGGTAATGCTCAATTAGAAGTGGGAAACAATCAAGAATATGTTTTGCCTTTAATTGGAGAGTTACGTTCTTTGTTGAATGAGAATCAGAATGAGTTAGAGAAGGTGCCAGAATTTAGAGATGCATTAGATCAGTTTATGTTTGAAATGGAAGAAATGTCAGATTATCCATGGGTTGAACTGTTATGGGAAAATGAAATTAAAACAAGAGGAATTCATGTTAAATTCGTATTTAATTATATGAATAATACATATTGTTTAATCCAACATTATTATAGTAATGTGTTAATTGGAATGGAGCGAATGAATTATGTTGTCAAATACATTATCAATCATAGAGATGATAATCCAACAAAGGTTGAGTAATAAGGTAGATAAAACAGAGTTAATTGTTTTCTTTAAAAATTATAAAAAAAATATGTGGATTTATCCAGGTGTATTGAAGAGAAAATTTTCGCTAGAAATAACAGAAGTGTATGATTTGTTGAATGAATTGGAAGAAAAAGGAATTTTGCAAAGTTATTATGAATTGTATTGTAGTGAATGTCAGAAATCAATGGGAGTTGTAAAATTGTTTAATGAATTACCTGAGAGTTTTGAATGTGAATTGTGCCATAGAGAATTATCTGCTTTAGAAAATTCACTTTTATTATATAGGGTGGTGCGTGATGACTAATGTAAATGCAAAAATAGTTTCTGATAAGGAATTATCTTATGCGTTGGATATACTTAATAGTGTTCCGTTTAAATATAGATATGAGAAAATATGTGAACTTAGTATTGAACAAAAAAACACGTATCAAGAATTGCTAACTACTTTTAAAACATTACATGAATTAGAAGATGATGAAAATGCATCATCAAATTTACATAATTTAAAAGGTAAAGCTTTGGAAAAGCTGGTTTCTTATTTATTAAATATATCTGGTGGCATATTTGTTGTTGATAGAAATTTAAGAACTTCTACAAATGAAATCGATCAGGTTGTATCATTAAATGAAAAAGGAAGGGTACTACTAGGACATAATCTTATTAATTCTAAATTGGATAATTTTTTAGGTGAATGTAAGAATTATAATAAATCTATAAGTGTCACATATATAGGTAAATTTTGTAGTTTGCTATTGACTAATAATACAAAAATAGGAATTTTATTTTCGTATTATGGAGTAAGTGGGTCTGGATGGAGTAATGGTGCAGGATTGGTAAAAAAAATTTTATCTTCATAAAGAAATGATAGAGGATAGATATTGTATTATTGATTTTTCTATAAACGAATTTGAAGCAATACTTAATGGAAAAAATTTGCTACAAATCATTGAAGAACAATTAAAATCATTACAGTATGATACTGATTATTCGCATTATTTAGCGAAGCATCCGGCAGAAAAATAACAATAATTTACATACCTAGTTGGATCCAAAGTGAAAACAACTAGCCTATTATTTTTATAGGAAAATATTAGTGATCCTCAATTAGATCCCAGGATCGATTAAAAGTTGGCTTTAGGAGTTGTAGGGGGTGAAAACTCTATGAATTTTTAAGGTGATCTCTATCTCAGAGCAAAATCCCTATGATTTTTAAAGGTTGATTTATACCTAACTAGTTTTATATATTCGTAATGATGAACCTCCTTGTGTATTACGAGGGGGTTCTACTATATTTATGAAATCGTTTACATTAACTTGGTTATAAAACTATGATTATCTTTTGTTAATGTGTGCTTTATATAAAGGAAAATTAACGCTTTGAATAAGGTTTTAAATATTTGCTTTATATAAGGTAAATATTATACCTTATATAACATTTAATAATGGTTTGAGGGTGTGGGTGACATTGACATATATATTGAAAAAGCATAGAATATATGAGCGATAGTTATATCGTGAACTTTTTTGGTATAAATAAGTTAATAGGAATTAAAAATGATACATTTAGAGGATATTAAAAATAGCTGGATTGCCGCATTTTTGATTGAATCGTTCATCTTCTAACTTGTTATGGGTAGGGGGTAGTGTATCTAAAATTTTTATTTATTGCTTATTTGGAGTTTTTTTAAGTCTGAATAAGCTTTTTTTATGTCTTGGGAGTAGGGGTTATGTATGTATAGAAAGAATAGTAAGGGTTGGTTAAAGCATATCGACTTTATATCGTTGGATATGGTTTGTTTGCAGCTAGCATTTTTATTGGCATATTTCATTAAAAATGGAAATGTTCATTTGTATAATGATTTCTTATATAGAAACATGGCTATTATTATAGAATTTGCTGATTTAATGGTGTTGCTTGTTTTTGGTACATTAAAGAATGTATTGAAAAGAGGTCATTATCTTGAGTTTGTTAAAACTGTAAAGCATGTATTTATTGTTGGATTATTAGCAACTCTATATTTATTTACGGTTCAAAAGGGAATTTTATTCTCTAGATTTATACTATTTCTTACTTTAATTATTTATCTAGTATTAACCTATATAGTTAGAGAAGTATGGAAGGGCTATATAAAGAAGGGTGTCAATGTTGGTAAAAGAAGAAAGCTATTAGTAGTTACTTCGAGTCGTGTTGCGAATAGTGTAATAGATAATGTAGAGAAGAGTAATTTTTCTCGTTATGACATTGTAGGTGTTGCATTATTAGATAATGATTGTGTTGGTAAACAAGTACATGACGTTGCGGTTGTTGCGAATAATGAAACAGTTGGAATGTATGCATGTAAAGAATGGGTAGACGAAGTATTGATTGTTTTGCCAAATGAAATTGAGTATCCTAATCAATTGATTGAGCAATTAACTTTGGCTGGTATTACTGTACATATGAATTTGGCTAAGGTTGTGAATACACCTGGTAAGAAACAATTTGTTGAAAGAATTGGAGATTATACAGTACTTACTACTAGTATTAACTATGTTTCTTTAAATGAATTGTTTTTAAAAAGGGTGTTCGACATTATATGTGGTATAATCGGATGTGTTTTCACATTAATTCTATGTATCTTTGTTGGACCTGCAATTTATATTGCAAGTCCAGGACCCATCTTCTTTTCGCAAGAGCGTGTTGGTAAGAATGGTAAGAAGTTTAAGATGTATAAATTTCGCAGTATGTATTTAGATGCGGAAGAAAGAAAAAAGGAATTAATGAAAGATAACAAGCTTGGGGATGGTAAGATGTTTAAGATTGATTTTGATCCTCGAGTGATTGGAAATAAAGTAATGCCGGATGGATCACATAAAACAGGTATTGGTGAATTCATTCGAAAGACAAGCATTGATGAGTTTCCACAGTTTTTTAATGTGTTAAAAGGAGATATGTCTATTGTAGGAACTAGACCTCCTTTAATTTCAGAAACAAATCTATATGAATATCAACATTTTGCACGTCTAGCTATTAAACCTGGAATCACAGGAATGTGGCAAGTGAGTGGAAGGAGTGAAATTATAGATTTTGATGAAGTTGTTGAATTAGATAAATATTATATTGAAAATTGGAATCTTGGTTTAGATATTAAAATTCTGTTAAAGACTGTATTAGTTGTAGTTTGTAAAAAAGGTGCAGTATAGAATAGTATATTTAATTCCTTTGCATATTTACTTAAAATCCGAAAAATGTAACTAATATTTTATATTGAATAGGTAGAAGAGGGGTATAAATGTCTAAAAAAAAATTGTTGTATATTGTTGAAGCTATGGGTGGTGGGATATTTACATATTTAGTTGATTTAGCAAATGAATTGGTTAATGAGTTTGATATATATATTGCTTATGGAGTTAGACCACAAACGCCTATTGATTATAAGAAATATTTTGATCCTAGGGTCAGTTTAATAAAAGTTGATAATTTTGTTAGAGAAATTTCTCCTTACAATGATTTTAAAGCATTAAAAGAAGTTAAAGAAATAGCGAAAGAAATTAAACCAGATATCATTCATCTTCATAGTAGTAAGGCAGGTGTAATTGGAAGGCTTGCTTTTAATGGCAAAACTATACCAGTATTCTACACGCCTCATGGATATAGTTTTTTAATGAGGGATACTAATAAATTAAAACGTTTGATTTATTGGGGAATTGAAAAATTTTTCTCTTATAAAAAATGTACAATTATTAGTTGTAGCCCGGGTGAACATTATGAATCTTTAAAACTTACAAAAAATTCTACTTATGTGAATAATGCTATCAATACTGTAGATTTACAAAAAAAATTAGATAATGTAAAAGAAAAAGAACATTCTTTTACTGTGTTTACTTTAGGTAGAATTTGTTATCAAAAGAACCCGTCATTATTTAATTCAATTGCACTATCCATGCCAAATATTAGATTTTTATGGATTGGTGATGGTGAATTACGAAATGAGTTGACCGCTGAAAATATTATTATAACTGGTTGGGTGGATAGAGAAGAAGCGTTAAGAAAAAGTATTAATGCAGATGTTTTTTTGTTAACATCATTATGGGAAGGTCTTCCTATTTCATTATTAGAAGCAATGTATATGAAAAAGTTGTGTGTAGTTTCTAATGTTATAGGAAATAGAGATGTAATACATAATGGTGAAAATGGATACGTTTGTAATAGTATAGAAGAATATATTAATGCAATAAAAGAAAGGAAAAAAGAATATATTGAACAAGCATATTATGATTTGAATAATAAATATGACACAAAAATTCAAGCAAAAAAATATGCTGATATATATAAAGGTGTTTATTAATGAAAAAAGTAGGAATTGTATCATGCTATTTCCAGCATAATTACGGAAGTATGCTTCAAGCATATGCCACGCAAATGGTATTAGATAAATTAGAATATGAAAATGAAACAATAAATATTTCAGGGTTTAATCGTGAAATAAAATTGGCAAAATTAAAGTATTTTGCTAAAGCAAGTTTGACCTCAGATATTTTACTTTCAAAAATAGGTATGGCAAAAAATGTATTAATTAAAAAATTTTATAGGAATGATTATAGTAAACTTTCTAAAGTTCGTGCCCAAAAATTTGATGCTTTTAGTTGTAATAATTTTAGACTTTCAAAAAAATATAATTCTAAGGATCAGTTAGGATTTGAGTGTAGTGATAATTATTCAAGTGTACTTGTTGGTAGTGACCAATTGTGGCTACCTGGAAATATCGCTGCTGATTATTATACACTTAATTTTGTACCAGAATATGTAAATTCAATTGCTTATTCAACTAGTTTTGGTCAATCTACTTTACCTAAAGATTCCGAAAAAAAAGCTAAAGTATTCTTAAAAAAAATCAAACATATTGGTGTTAGGGAAGAATCTGGTCAAAAATTGGTAAAAGAAATTGCAAATCGAGATGTTCCGGTTGTGTGTGATCCAACATTATTGTTTACTGGAGATGAATGGATGAAAATTCAAAAGACGGATCCAATAATTGAAGGAAAGTACATATTCTGTTATTTTTTGGGTAACAATCCCCCTCATCGAGAGTTCGCTAAAAAATTAAAACTGACTACTGGCTGTAAAATTGTAGCATTAGTACATTTGGATGAGTTTGTGAAGAGTGATGAAAATTATGCGGATGAAACTCCTTATGATATTGACCCAGCGGATTTTTTAAATTTGATTCGAAATGCTGAATATGTATGTACTGACTCTTTTCATTGTACAGTTTTCTCTATTTTATATAAAAAAACGTTTTTTACTTTCAGACGTTATAATAGAAATACAAAGCAATCAACTAATAGTCGTTTAGATACTTTATTTAATATGTCTGGAATTACTGGTAGATTATTGACTGGTGAGGAAAATATATCTGAATGTCTAAAATTAAATACAGATTTTGAAAGAGTTTTTGAGAAGCTAGATATTATACGAAAAACATCATATAAGTATCTTATTACTGCTTTAAAAGATGAGGGGAGTACTGATTTGTGATAAACATTAATGAAAAACAAAATTGTTGTGGTTGTACAGCGTGTGCAGCGATATGTCCTAAAGATGCCATTGCTATGAAAGAAGACAATGAGGGATTTCTTTATCCTAATATCGATTTGGTAAATTGTATAGATTGTGGTGCATGTGAAAAAGTATGTCCAATTTTAAATGCGTCTAAAGAGAAACCGTTTAAACAAACTGCTTATATAGTACAGAACAAGAATCAGAAAATTTTACGAGAAAGTACAGCTGGTGGAGCATTTACTGCAATTGCAAATTATATTTTGCATAATAAAGGTATTGTTTTCGGTGTGGAATTAGGTTCTGATTTAGTTGCTAGGCATATTGGTATCGATAGTGAAAATGATTTACATAAGTTTCGCAATAGTAAATATGTGCAAAGTTCAGTAGGATTAGATACTTTTCGTAAAATTAAATCTTTTTTAGATATGGGTAGATTAGTTTGTTTTAGTGGAACTCCTTGTCAAATTGAGGGATTGAAAAAGTTTTTAAAAAAAGATTATTCTAATTTGATTACTGTAGATGTAGTATGTAGAGCAGTCCCATCACCATTAATATTTAGAAAATATATTGAGTATCAAAAGAAGGCCTTACAAGATAATATAAAACAGGTTCGTTTTCGTGATAAGCATTTTGGATACAAATATTCAACTTTAAATATTATTACCGACAAAAATCAGGATAATTATCATCTCGGTGTTGAATCTGATCCATGGTTGAGGGCTTTTTTTTCTAATATCTGTGATCGACCATCATGTCATTCATGTAGTTTTCGGAAACAATATCGTGTAAGTGACTTTACTATATGGGATTGTTTCAATGTAGGCAGATTTTCAAAAAAAATGGATAATGATAAAGGTGCAACTAGGATTTTGGTACATACTGAAAAAGGAGAAAATGTATTTAATTTTATAAAAAATGATTTTATTTATCTTCAAGTTACACCCGAAGCAGCTATAGCAGGAGTAAAGGAGATGA
>OIYV01000752.1_pt1 | contig 17032 bp, 18 predicted proteins | sample 1588251 | NCBI WGS metagenome assembly OIYV01 (sample SAMN03283282) | human gut metagenome | biome: human-associated habitat; material: feces | host: Homo sapiens | place: Peru | collected 2012
ACTATATCTCCTCTTTTTATATTCATTTTATTAAATCTCTTGATATATTCTTCTATTTTATTAATAACATCTTCTCTATAATATATCTTACCACAATAAGATATCATCGGTATATTACCATAACTCTTAGTAACCTTTAAGAAATAATCATAACTATTCATATCAGTATCTAAGTATGCCATCTTTTCATCAGAATAAGTATTAATATCTATATCATAATATTTAAGCCATGGCTTTACTAAAGATGCCAAAGTTCCTTCTATTTGTCTTTCTTTATCAAGAACAAAACTATCATTATTAAATCTCTCATTATTAATATTTATTTTCACTAAAATCCCCTCCCAAAAACACTATTATTATACCATAAATTACAAAATAGTCAAATTATCCATTGATATGAGAGTTTATTTTATGATACAATATATTAAAGAGGTGAAATAAATTGGGAAAAACAATTACTAAAGTTATAAAAGTAGATAACGAAACAAAAAAACTAATGAATGAATTTTATAAAGATATGAAAAGAGATAAAACTCCCCCTTATGCTGTCTTTCAAGCCGATACCGGTGATACCATAGTAACATTATATGAATCAGGTAAAGCCATGTTTCAAGGAGTATCTGCTGATATTGAATCTAGTATGTGGGAAAGCATAAAAAAAGATAAAGAAAACATTGATTACTTTATTGATACTGAAAAACCAAAAGTCAAAAAAGATGAAGAATTAACCATTCCAACCAACATATCATCAGTAGGTTCTGATGAAGTAGGAACAGGCGATTACTATGGGCCAATTGTTGTAACAGCCTCTTTTGTAGCTAAAGAAAATATTCCTTTCTTAACAGAATTAGGTGTCAAAGATTCAAAAAAATTATCTGATGAACAAATCCTAAAAATAGTACCAAAGATAATCAAAAAAATACCATATAAAACAATTATGCTCTCTAATAAAGAATATAATGATAACTATGGAACAAATATGAATATGAATAAAATAAAAGCCATTCTTCATAATAAAGCATTAACTGAAATGGTAAAAGATAATAACTATGATTATATTGTTGTCGATCAATTTGAACCAGAAAAAAGTTACTATAATCACTTATCTGAAATACCAAACCCACTAAAAGGAATAACTTTTATTACTAAAGCAGAAGATAAATGCTTTTCAGTAGCAGTCTCTTCACTAATAAGTAGATATATATTTATTAAAGAAATGGATAAACTAGGAGATAAATATGGTATCTTCTTACCAAAAGGAGCTAACTATTATGTTGAAGATGTAGGTATAAAATTAGTTAACAAATATGGAGTAAAAATACTCCATGATATTGCTAAACTAAACTTTAGTAATACTGATCGTATACTAAAAGAAGTAAGAAAATAATTCTTACCTCTTTTTATTTTAAAATTACTTATTTAAAAGCCAATCAATTATATTTTTATGAATTATACCATTTTGAGAAAAGTCAAAAGCATCAGTTGATATAACAAATTTAGGATAATTATCATTTATATTATTATATACCCCAAATTCTCTATCTATTATTTCATCATACAAGTGGTATGCAATCTGAAAATATATTTTTTCCTCATATCTTGTAGCAATAAAATCAATCTCACCATTTGTTAAAGTCCCAACTTTCACCACATAACCTCTTGATAATAATTCATTATATACAATATTTTCAAGATAAGCACCCATTTGTTTTTTCTTTTCACTATTAATAACTTGTCCTAATCCTAAATCAGCCAAATAGTATTTATACTTACCATTTAAAATTTTTTTTCCTCTAATATCATATCTATCACATTTATGAATAAGTAATGCTTTACACATATATTCCAAATAATTATATATAGTAACCTTTGATACTTCTAGGTTATCCGCTAATAAATAATTAGAAAGACTATCAGCAGAAAAAGTTTGTGATGGTGTCGTAACAATATAAGTAAGTATTTTATTAAATAAATCTATGTCTTTTATTTTAAATCGCTCTATTATATCTTTTACAACAATAGAATTATAAACATCCGCTAAATATGTTCTTATTTGTTGTTCATCTTCCATTACAAATCTCTGTGGCATTCCTCCCCAGAGAATAAAATCATTAAATTCCCTTTCAATCTCATATCTTTCATTAATTTCTTTTAACTGACATACTTCTTCAAACGTAAAAGGATATATTTTAAAACTTACATATCTTCCGGCAATATGTGTAGCAAGTTCTCCAGACAATAAGTCACTATTTGATCCAGTAATAAATATTGACACTTTATCTTTATACTTTGCTTTTAAAGAATTTATTGCTTTTTCCCATCTATCAACATTTTGTATTTCATCAAAAAATAAATAATACTTCTCATCTTTTACAATCTTATTTTCAACATAAGCATTAAATGCCTTAACATCAGTTATATCAATATAATCAACAAACTCAAAATTAATATATATAATTTGTTCATCTCTTATTCCATTGTCCCTTAATTCATCCATTATTTGCATTAAAATAACTGACTTTCCACATCTTCTAATACCAGTAATAACTTTAATTAAATCCTTATCATAGAATGGTCTAATATTTTTTAGATATTTCTCTCTCTTTATCATATATTCATCTCCTCCTAATAATTATATATTATTTTTTTTTATTTGTCAATTTTGTTTAGTGTACTAAACAAAATTATATTTTTTTACTTTTTTGTTTAGTGAAGCATTGGTTTATAGTAATTCAAAAAGAACCAGTAAAAACTAGCTCTATATTTTAAAATAATCTCAATATATCATTAAAGGTTACATATACCATAAGAAGCATAAGTAACATAAAGCCAATACTATTAACTAGAGCCTCCGTTTTAGCAGGTACTGGTTTTTTTCTAATCTTTTCAATAATTAAGAATAATACCCTACCACCATCAAAAGCTGGGAATGGAAGTAAATTAATAACACCAACATTCATAGATAGATATGCAGTTAAATACATAATATTTTGAAATCCCTGCTTAGATTGTGAATCAACAATCGTATAAATACCAACAGGACCAGATAAATCCTTCGTCGATACTTCTCCTGTAAATAATTGTTTTAACACCGTCAACATTAATTTATATAAACTGATAGTGGTATCACCAGCATACTTAATTGAATTAACAAAACCCTTTTTTACTGTATTATCAATACCAATACCCACTACAAAACTCTTATTACCTTCACTATCCTCTACTACATTAGGTTTTACTACTACTGTTCTCTTATTTTTATTACTATCCTGAAGAACAAAAGAAATATCATTACCTTTAGAAGAAGCAATATATAATTGTACTTCACTCCAACTAGATACCTTATTACCATCTACTGATAATATCCTATCCCCTTCTTTAATACCAGCAGTATAAGCAGGATATCCTTCACTAACCGTAGCTACAATAGGTTTAGTAGAAATACTACCATATATTAAAGCCATAAAAAATAATAATACAAAAGCAAAAATAAAGTTAAAAGTAGCACCCGCTATCATAATAATAAATCTTTGCCATACTGGTTTAGTATATAACATTCTCTTCTTATCTACTTTTTCATTATCATCAGCATCTTCTCCTGCTAATGAAACAAAACCACCTATTGGAATAGCCCTAACGCAGTACTCAGTCTCTCCTCCCTTCTTCTTATGATGAAGTAACTTAGGTCCCATACCTATTGAAAACTCATATACATATACCCCAAATAATTTAGAAAATATAAAATGTCCAAATTCATGAACTAAAACAATTCCCCCTAATATTAATATAAACCATAATATTGCCATTTCTATTCCTCCTCTATAATATATTAAGCATTATTAACATTCCAAGTGATACAAATATAACACTATCAAATCTATCTAAAATACCACCATGACCAGGTATAATATTAGAATAATCTTTCTTATCAAAGTATCTCTTAATTGAACTAAATACCAAATCTCCTGTTTCACTTAAGAAAACTAATACTAACGACATAATAATCGTTTTAATAATTGAAAGATCACCAACTAATAAGTAGTAGAACATACTACCAATAAAGCATCCCATAAGACCCCCTATTAAGCATCCCTCTATCGTCTTTTTAGGAGATATATCTGTAAAATGATGCTTACCAATTAACATACCACTAATATAAGCATATGTATCAGTAATAAATGCTATTACAAAGATATATATACATTTAGATATACTAATACACATCATATCAATTATATTAAGAAAAGCATATCCTATAAAATATATTATACCAAATAAATATAAACTATCATTAATATTATACCTATCTTTATCATCATAAAAAATAATAGGTAATATCAATAAAATTAAACTACTACTTATCATAACCTTATTATCTATTTTTAATATTAAATTATTTATCATAAATAATATCATTAGTAGATAACATAATATTTTTATTATATTTATCTTCCTCTTTTTATACTTTATATCTATTAATTCTTTTAATCCTAATAATGCTACCACTGTCATAACAATACTAAAAGGTATTTCACCAAGTAATAAAGATGTTATTAATATAAATAGTACAATAAAAGCACCTAGTAATCTCTTCTTCATCATACCTCCTATGCAATCTTATAATCATCTTCAAGTGAGAATATTACATTTTCTTCTATCCAATTTTTTCTAGGTTCTACAGCATCCCCCATAAGAACAGACACTCTCTTTTCAGCTAAAGCAGCATCAGTAATATTAACCTTAATTAATTTTCTCTCTTTAGGATCCATAGTAGTTTCCCATAACTGACTAGCATTCATTTCACCAAGTCCTTTATATCTTTGAACTTTATAATTTACTCTACCACTAGTCTCATCTTTCAATTCTTCATTACTCCAAGCATATATATGTTTATTACTATAACTAACCTTATATAAAGGAGGCATTGCTATATATAAATGACCCTCTTCAATTAAAGGTTTCATATACCTATAAAAGAAAGTTAAAAGTAAACACTGAATATGAGCACCATCATCATCAGCATCGGTCATAATAATAACCTTACCATAATTAATATCCTTAACATCAAAGTCTGCTCCTACTCCAGCACCAATTGTATAAATCAAAGTATTAATCTCTTCATTCTTGAAAATCTCTTCCATTCTTGTCTTTTCAGTATTTAAAACCTTACCCCTTAAAGGAAGAATAGCCTGTGTCTTTCTATCTCTACCTTGTTTAGCACTACCACCAGCAGAATCACCCTCTACGATAAATAACTCTTTTTCCATAGCTTTCTTACTTTGAGCCGGAGTTAATTTACCAGACAATAACCTTTCTGTCTTTTTATTATCTTTACCTTTTCTAGTCTCTTCTCTTGCCTTTCTAGCAGCTTCCCTTGCTTCTTTACCCTTTAAAGCCTTACCAACAATCTTCGTAGCTACCGCTTTATTTTCTTCTAAGAAAAACTTTAACTTTTCCGTAACTACTGCTTCTACTATTGTTCTAGCAACTGGCGTACCAAGTTTAGCCTTAGTTTGACCTTCAAACTGTAATAAATCTTCTGGTATCTGAACTGATATAATAGCAGTAAGTCCTTCTCTAACATCAGAACCATCAAAACTCTTATCTTTTTTTAAATAACCATTAGTTCTAGCATAATCATTAAGAACCTTCGTAATAGCGGTCTTAAAACCAACCTCATGACTACCACCATCACTAGTTTTAACATCATTAACAAACGATACAATATTCTCAGCATAACTATCAGTATATTGCATAGCTACTGATACATTAATTTTATCTTTACTAGCAGTAAAACATAATGGTTTATGAAGTACTCCCTTATTTTCATTTAAGTATTCACAGAAGGCCTCTAATCCATTTTCATAATGATATTTTTCACTTCTACCATCAATCTCATCTACCACTTCAATAGTAAGACCACTAATCAAGAAAGCACTCTCTTGCATTCTCTCACATATCGTTGAAAAACTAAAAGTTGTTGAACTAAATATCGTTGGATCTGGTTTAAACTTAACCGTCGTACCAGTTCTATTAGTAGTTCCTACCTTTTTAAGAGGAACTACTACTTTACCACCATTTTCAAACTTAATATAGTATTCTCCACCATCTCTACGAGTCACAACTTCCATAACTGAACTCAAAGCATTAACAACAGAACCACCAACACCATGTAATCCTCCAGATACTTTATACCCACCTTCAGTAAACTTACCACCAGCATGAAGTACTGTATAAATAACTTCTGGCGTACTTTTACCAGAAGAATGCATACCAACCGGAAGACCTCTACCTTTATCAGTTACACTAACACTACCATCCTTATGAAGAACTATCTTCAAATGATTACCATATCCATTTAATGCTTCATCAATAGAATTATCCACTATTTCCCATACTAAATGATGTAAACCTCTCTTATCTGTAGAACCAATATACATACCAGGTCTTTTTCTAACTGCCTCTAACCCTTCCAATATTTTAATTGAACTCTCATCATATTTTGCTGTCATTTATATCACTCTTTCTATCAATTTCCATTACAATTATACTATAAATTAAACACTCTATCAAGTTATTTGTCATTTTATTTGACAATATTTCTAAACTTTAATTCAATTATAAGATATCATATTCACAGTAAATACTTTCTAACCACTATATTTTCCATTTAAAAGGAGAGATTTACTCTCTCTCCATAGTATTCTCTATCTCTTTTATTTCTTCAATTGATTTGCCTGATACATCAGCAATAATAGTATAATCAAGTTTTTTCTTTAACATATTTTTTATCATAGACAATTTTTCTTCGTTGATGCCTTTCTCCATTCCTTCTTGAAGTCCTTTCTCTATCCCTTCTTGAAGGCCTTCCTCTTTTCCTTCATCAATACCTCTCTTATAAGAATTCTTTAGTGTCATTTCTTCTTTCCAAATCTGATTTCTCTCTTCATTCCAAGCCTTTAGTATTTCTCTATTGTTTGCTTCCATTACTGTATTTAGGAACACTTCTTTCTCATCCATACTAAGTAACTCCTCTCCTAGAAAATAGGATAATTCTTCTATTGTACTAGCAGTAAGTGCACTTCCTATTCTCACTATATTATCTTGCCTGTTTTCATTATATATCATTTTTCGACATTTTGCAATATCCAAATCATATACAGAAAACAAATTAGTAGCTATTTCATTAACTGCTATATAGACTAAATAGGCTTTTTCTAATAATATACCTCCTTTATTAGAAAAATTATTTAAATTAATCAACTTAATGCTTCTATATATAAGGGTGCTATTTTATTATTTTTTATTTCTGACATTTGGTCTCCTTTCTTTATTATAGTTAATAGTCCCTACTTATCCTAAAGATTATTTCTATAATCGATATTTGTATTTTATCATAATGTGTAGTTCCTCCCTTCACTATATATAAACAATTTTTTCCGAATTTTGTTAAAAAAATTAAAAATACAAACAAAAAGCAAGCAATTTATTAACTTCTAGTTAACAAAAAAATAAATAAAAAAAATTAAAAGAAGCTATTTAGCTTCTACTATTAACTTAATTGCAGTTCGCTCTTCTCCATCAATATTAATATCAATAAAAGCTGGGGTACATACTAAATTCATACCTGATGGAGCTACAAATCCTCTAGCTATGGCAATACCTTTAATGGCTTGATTAAGAGCTCCTGCTCCTATTGCTTGAACTTCTACTACTCCCCTTTCTCTAAATACATTAGCAAGTGCTCCTGCTACTCTATTAGGATTAGACTTTGATGAAACTTTAATTGTTTCCATAATAATTTTATCATTCCTTTCTTCTACATTAATATATATGTTATAAAAGAAAGAATATGAAAGAAAGAATAACTATATATCATTATTCTTCCTTCTATACATCATATAAGTAATAACACATAAAATAATTAATACAATAAAACCAATTATCTGGAAAGTAGTAACTTTCTTAACTTCTTTACCGCTACTATAATCTAACTCTTTAGAAATGTTCATAAATATATCTATATTATCACTATCTTTAATAGTCCATTTATAAACATTACCATCTATTTTTTTAGCATTACTTTCTATAACAGCATTATTACTAGTAACATTAATATTAATCTTATCGGCATATTTACAATAAAATTTACCACTTAGTCTTACATATAAATACTCGTCATTTTCTTCAACTAAATGATTCTCAAAACAAGTATTTATAATATTAGATTTATTAAAATTATTATTATAAGTATAAGTAAAATTATAATTAATCTTATTACCTTTATCATCAATTGTTCTTAAATAAACTGAATCACTATCAAATAAAGCATTTTGATCGTTATTTAAAAAACTATATATTTCATTTTCACTAGTATCACTGCTTTTTATCTCATACTCACTTTTTGATACTGTACCAGAAATATTTTCAGTAATGGTATTACCTTCTATATTTAAATTATAATTAGCAGTACACCCAGTAAGTATAAATAATATAAATAATATACCAAGTCTCTTCTTCATATTAGCCTCCCCTTAATAAAATGTTCCATAAGCAATAACAATTTCATCCGAAGTATTATATTCTTTTTCTTTAACTGTACCAGGACTACCAGAATTACCCTCAACAGTATGAATAGTAGAACCACTAACACTGGTTACAATACCAACATGATCAGCACATTTATTACTACCATTCCATTTACCATAATTATTTCGACAATAGCCATTTTTCCATTGGAACCAAATAATATCTCCTATTTTAGGTGTATAACTACCACCATAAGTTTTTGATTTGTAAAAACCAAGTCCGCTTACTCTATTGCCTTGAAAAGCTGGCCAAAGACCACTAGCGATACCATCGCTAATAGAACCATTCTTATTAAGATAACTATATAATGTACTACCATCACTCATTTTTGTATTCTTAAGAGCCCATGTTGTAAAGTAAGCACACCAAGCATTAGAACTATTACCATATTTTAAATTATTATTATTTCTTCCTACTTCTCCTAAAGCCGTATTAACTAAACTATTAGCCGCTAATACAAGACTTCCATTACTAGCAGAAGATTCTATTTCACTGCTAGGATCTTTTGAGACAACATCTCCTTTATTTATTGTACTAGGGGTTACATTACTATTATCATTATCAGTATCAGTTGAAGGAATATTTGTATTAGGTTTATGATTACCACTATTATTATCTTTATTATCTTTAACTATAACATTATTCTTTTTTTGGTCTTCTAGTACTTTTTCTTCAATTTTTAATAATTCATCATAATAATCAAAATTACCACTCTTGGCATTAGTAATACAAGTTCTATAACTAACCGACAACCCAATTCCATCTAAAAAGTCCATTAAAACATTAACTATCCATGGAATACAAAAAACTACTATTGCATAAATAACTCTTTTTCCTATTAGTTTCGTATTCTTTATATCCTTCTCATCACCAGATATTACAACTTTACTAAAGTCTACCATCATCATAACAATTAAACCAATAGGTATCAATACAAAAGCAATATCAAGTAATAACGATGCAAAATATATTATTCTAAGTATCATTGGATTTTGACATGCTTCTAACAAAATATACATTAAAAATCACTCCTTTATTTAAGTATACCTTAAAATAATTTCTTTTTCAAGAAAAAAAGAAACATTAACGTTTCTCAATATGAATTAACCCTTCATAAACTTCTTCTAAAGCTCTTCCAATATTTTTTTCACATTTATACTCTTTAATTGGTTTCTGATAATAACCAGTTCTAGTCATTTGTTTAGCTCTATCCGCTACTACATATACTAGTTCGTATTTAGAATCAACAATATTTAGGATTTTATCAATAGATGGATAAATCACTATTATCACACTCCCTTACAATATAAGAATATAACATATTATCAATAATTGCAATAGCATTTACATCAATTTTACATAACTATTTATATTTACTATCAATACCATAATATTCTTCTAATGTAATCCAATCTCCATCATTATATAACTTACTAGCCATATCCTTACCAATATATCTAATATGCCATGGTTCATACATATAACCTGTAATATTATCTTTTCCTTTAGGATATCTTATAATAAAACCATATAAATAACAATTTTCTTTAAGCCATTTACTTTCGCTAGTATTATCAAAACTCATATCAACACTATTAACATCAATTGCTAATCCTGTTTGATGTTCTGAATAACCTGCCCTTGCCGAATAAGTATCAGCATTCTCTTGCCCATCTCTTTTGACATAATTATTATAAATATATTTTTGATCATTATATGATCGATATCCCGAAGATGGATAAATATTAAGACCAACACTAGTAGCGGCACTAACAAGTTCTGTGAATGCTGTTTTAACATAATCAACCACTCTAATATAACCATTTATTGTAACTAAATTATTTGGAGCAAAATTACTTGGTAAAGAATAACTCTTATTAGCAATTATTACACCATCTACATAAGTAATGCCATAATAATTCTTAATCGTATACCCTTTAGAAGTCTTACTAACTTTAACATTCTCATTCTCTTTAACAATTACTTTAAACTCTTTTATAGTTTCATTACCTGATGAATCTTTTGCTACATAACTCAAATTATACTCACCAGCAGTCTCAATATCATATTCACCTTTTATAGTAACTGCTATTTCTTCTTTACTATTATCACTAGCGGTAATTCCCTCTAATAAATCAGGTTTATTAGTAAAAGCCGTAACTTCAATATCATGCACCCCATCTATATTAGGAGCAGTACTATCCTTAACTATTAAAGTAACTTCTTTTTTTTCATCTTTATAAGTAAATACTCCCTTATAAGTACCAGGTTTATATACTTTACCTTCTTCTATAAAGTTGTCATTCCATACTATATCCTTAGTCTTATCATTATCCTTATATAAATAATCTTTAATTAGTGGTACATTATCACCAGCTTCAATAGTAATCTTACTCTTATAAGTAAAAACATTAGTCTCTTTAACAATAACATAGCCTATTACCCCAAACATAATAATAAAAATTATAATTAATAAAATAATTAAAAGCTTCTTTTTACTCTTCTTCTTTCTTCTTTCCATACTTTCTCCTTAACTTCTTATAACAAGGTCTACATACCGAATCATAGTCTGCATCAATACCATCTATTGATATTTGTTCACCTTCAAATACTGGAAGATATTCACCATTAATCTTATTTAATCTCAAATTAAAAGTAGCCTTCTCTCCACATTTGCAAACAGCTTTAAGTTCCTCTAATTTATCCGCTACTTCAAACAATCTCAAACTACCAGGAAAAGCATGACCAAAAGCATCTGCTCTTAGTCCGTAGCAGAGTACTGGTATATTAAACATATCAACTACTTCCGTTAACTCATCTACTTGTTTAGGTGTCAAAAACTGTGCCTCATCGACAATTATACAATCAGTATTATTATCTATTAAATGATATGCAATCAAATTATAAACATCAACACTTGCTCCCACTACATAATCAGTATTAAGTTCTGCTCCTGCTCTATTCTGAATCTTACTACCAGCTTTCTTATCATCACCAGGTTTCATAATCAAAACATGCATATCCTTTTCTTTATAATTATAATAAGTTTTTATGATATCTGTTGTCTTTCCACATTTCATTGGTCCATATTTAAAATATAATTTTGCCATATTATTACTCCTTACTTTTTAGCTCTTGGATGAGCCATATTATATGTTTTCTTTATTTGTTCATTAGTAATATGGGTATATATGCTTGTTGTATCAAGTGATTCATGTCCTAATAGTTCCTTAACGGTCATCAAATCTGCTCCCTCTTCTAACATATCCGTAGCAAAAGTATGTCTTATTGTATGGGGACTTATCTTAATATCAAGGCCAGCCTTTCTAACTAATTTATCAATAATCATTCTAACATATCTATCTGATAATTTACCACCATTATGATTAAGTATCAAATACTCACTATTCTTCTTATTAAATAATAAATAACCATCATTAAGATATTTATCTAATTCTCTACTAGTATGATTATTATATAAAACTATTCTTTCTTTTTCTCCCTTACCAAGAACTTTAATACTTTTATTAATCCTATCTATATTCTTAATTTTAATATTAACAAGTTCACTAACCCTAATACCTGTAGCATATAATAATTCAATAATTAAAGTATCTCTCTCTCCATTAGGAGTATCATCTTCACATACACTAAATATCTTATTTAACTCTTCATCATTTAAAAATTTTGGTAAATATAATTCTTTCTTGGGATTAGGAATACTATTAAAGTAATTACTATCTATAATATCTTCCTTAACTAAATAATTATAAAAGCCTCTTATACTACTTAGTTTTCTTGATATTGAATTTTTACTAATACCATTATCATATAAGTATTTTAAATAATCTTTAGTAATATCTAAATCAATATCTAAAGTATTTCTAAAATTATTACCCAAAAATTCACTATACTCAATTAAATCATCATAATAAGAAAGAATTGTCTTATCACTATACTTTTTTACTACTTTTAAATAGTCTAAATATTTATCTATATACTTCATATTTACCACATACTAATTATAAAACATATATTTTAATAAGTAAAGAAAATAAACTATTAGTTTACAAAAAAAATGTATCTATTTTCTAGATACATATTTACCATCTTTAGTAGATACAATTATCTCTTCACCTTGTTCAATGAATAAAGGTACTTTAACTAACATACCAGTCTCAATAATAGCATCCTTAGTTGCGTTAGTAGCGGTATTACCTTTAATACCAGGTTCAGTTTTAGTAATAACAAAAGATATTTTTTCAGGAAGTTCAATACCAAGCATTTCGCCTTCGAAGAATATAAGAATTACCTCTAATCCTTCTTTAAGATATTTAACTTCATTCTCTATTTGTTTCTTATTTAACTCAACTTGTTCATAAGTTTCCATATTCATGAAACTATAAGTATCCCCATCTGCATAAAGAAATTGCATTTTTTGCTTTTCTACATGAGCAGTAGGAACTTTAATACCAGCATTAAATGTATATTCTGCTATTGAACCAGTTCTTAAATTTTTAAGTTTAGCTTTAACAATCGCAGCTCCTTTACCTGGTTTAACATGATTAAACTCTAATACTTGATATAAATTACCATCATAATTAATAGTTTGACCTGTTTTAAAATCATTAACATTAATCATTTAGTTTACCTCCTATTTCCTTGTTTCTTTATGTTTTGTAGTCTTACGACAATGTTTACAATATTTGTTTAACTCCAACTTCTCTGGAGTGTTCTTTTTATTTTTTTCTTCTGTGTAATTAATATTTTTACACTCTTCACACATTAAAGAAACTAATACTCTATTCTCATTCTTCTTAGCCATTTTAATTCCTCCTCCCAAAGACATCTACCTAATTATACCATATTTTATAAGAATTATACAACCATTTTTTACTTTTTTCTCTTTTTTCTTTGTTTATGAAGCCTAATTCTAGTCTTCATAAATAGTTTTAAGCCTAATTCTAGTCTTAAAACTAACAATATCTTTTATCATATATGAGCCTAACATATATATTTATTATTACATTAATTACTTTTAATTTTTTCTCGTAATTCTCTTACACTCAAACTATTCTTTTCAGTTACACTGATATAATAATTAATTTCATTTATATTACCGATTGGTAATAATTCTCTGTAATGACTCCAACTTAATTGGTGCCGCATTGCGGCACCTTTTTCAATTATTAAGTAAAATTGTCGCATTCTCTTTAATGTAGTTATGTTATATTTATTTCCAATTTCTTGAGATAACTTTAATGAATACTCTTTTATCAAACCATCTCCATACTTGGCTCTATCTTCACCACCTTGGGCTTCAATTAATAATTTACCAACATTATAATAAGTACTAAGTTCATTTCTATTCTTAGAATAATCTTTTACTTTTTTATATACTTCATTATTTATTAATTCGTTTTTTATTTCATCATAATAATTATTTTTCATACAAACCTCCCTATACTATTTCATAATCTCTTGTATATATTCTTTTATCACTAGAATATTCTATATAATAATGATTATCTCTTCTAGCTACTATTATTCCTATTGTTTTATTATTAGTAATACCTTTAATATGTTTATCTATATAATTCATATATACTTCTACTTGTCCTATATGTTCTTTCTTTACTTCAGTTACTTTTAATTCTACAACTACAAAAGAGTTATATATATAATTAAATAGTAATAAATCTATATAATTGTACGTATTATTTATTTTAATTTTATATTCGTTTTCTATGAATGAATATCCTTCACCTAATTCTTTTAAAAAAGATGGTATATCTTCAAGTATTAATCTTTGTAATATCTTTTCACTGATATTTTCCTTATCTATACCTAATTTATTTTTAATAATAATTGGATTTTTAATAGTATCGCCAATACTCATTTCTTCTTTATTAATTAGTTTTAATTTAGTATTATCATCTAGTCTTTGGTATTCTTTATTTTTAATTTTTTCTCTTAACTGTCTTTTACTTAAACATTGATCTGTTGTGATTTTAATATAATAATTAATTTCATTTGTATCTTTTAACGGTAATAATTCACAATAATGGGACCATGTCAATTGTGTCGCCAGTGGCGACACTTTTTGTTCTTCGATTAATTTGTAAAATTGTCTCATTCGAAATAATGTTCTTTTATTATACTTTTTTCCTACTTCTACAACTAACTTTTTCGAATAATTGTCAATTATTTTTTCTCCGTATTTTTTTCCTGCTTTTGAAAGTAATTTACCCACATTATAATAAGTACTAAGTTCATTTCTATTTTTAGAATAATCTTTTACTTTCTTATATACTTCATTAGTTATTAATTCATTTTTAATTTCATCATAATAGTTATTAACTACATCTTTCATACTATTTTTCACCTCGAAAGCAGCATAACAAATTATTAAATTAATTGCAAATCATCAAAAAAGTATTTTGTCCACGAAAAAAGGGGAGAAAAACTTCTTTTCTCGCATTAAAAAAACTTTTTCTCCATAAAATATTCTTCAAAAACCTTTTTTAGAAGAAACTATAAATTTACATATATTTTACACTTAATATAAGTCAAAACAACCTGCAAAACATTCTATGAGGAAGATTTTTATAAAAAGGCTTACTCATACCACGGAAGACTACAGACTGAAGTGGCACAAAAAAAAGAACCCTAAAGAGTTCTTTTAATTGATAATAAACTTAACACCATTCTTAACATTAGATATATTAATATCATAATTTAATAATCCTAGTGTTTTTTTTACAATCGATAGGCCTAAACCAAAGACACCTCGTACACCTTTTTCGTAGGGAGTGAAAATGTTATTTAAGACATCTTTATCAATATTAGGGCCATCATTATATAATATTATCTTATTATTCTTAACTGTAATCTTAATTGAAGTTTTAGCATATCTCATAAAATTATTAAGAATATTATCGATAATAGCTTCCCACATCTCATAACTACCTCTAAAGATTGTATTTTTCTTATCAATATCTAAAGAGAACTTAATATCTTTTCTTGAAGGACTGAACTTATCTACAGATGCAAGAATAACTTTGCTTACATCACAACTATCATTAAGTTTTTCTTTTTCTTCTTTCAAATAATTAAGTTTATTAAGGTATAGTAAGGAGTGAACTTTAACCTCTAATTTATTTAATTGTTCCTTTAAAATATTAATAGTTTTCTCTTTTGTTTCAATACCATCTTCCATAGCCTCAATATAGGACTTCATAACTGTGATAGGAGTTTTAAAATCATGAGAGATATTCTGATACATTTGATTCTTATAGGCTTCTTGTTCTTTCAAATATATCCTCATATTCTCTATAGCTACCTCTAAGGTATATAATTCATCATCATAATCATAAATCATCTTATGATCATAATCATCATTATTTATGTTATCTACTTTATCTTTTAATTTTTTAATTCTATTAACTAAATTATTAGACCATATAAGTACTAGTAGAGATATTATAATAAATGTAATACCCACTACTACTAGGATAATCTTAAGTATTTCCTTTCTCATTGAATTAATATAACTACTACCAGTAATAGCAATCTTAGTCATATCTTCTGTCTTATTAGTGTTGTAATAATAAACATTCTTACCTCTAATAAACTTACCCTCATCATCTGTAATATCATTTAAAATATTTTTAACAGACTTTACCTTAACTACTTCATATAAGTTACTAGATACATAAACATTCTTATCATTATCAACATAAATATAGGCAACTTCACTATCTACCCTATTATTCTCGGGTTTTTCAAGTAAATTAAGTGATTGACTTAAGTAATTATATAAATTATCTTCATATACAGGAAGAAGTGTTTTAGGAAGTACCATTCCTAGTGATATTATGACAATTACAATAATAGATACACATATAAACAAGAATTGTTCAGTAAGAGTAAGTTTTTTCATAATAATCTATATCCATATCCATATATTGTATTTATATCTAAAAGTGGCATTTTCTTTCTTAGTCTTCTTATCAAATCATCTACTACTCTATCAGTACCAAAATAATTTTCTCCCCAAATATTATTTAAAATATCATCTCTTGAGAAAGATTTTTCTTTATTGGTAACAAACATATATAATAAATCAAATTCTAAAGTAGTAAGCGATAAGTCTTCATCACCTAGAAAAGCCATTCTTTTATCTAAATCAATAACATAATCTTTATAAGTAATCTTTTGTCTTTCTTTAGAATATACTCTTCTAATTATATTATTAACTCGAAGTACTAATTCTTTAGGGGAATAAGGCTTAGTAATATAATCATCACTTCCTAATTCTAAACCAATAATCTTATCTAAATCTTTATCTCTAGCAGAAGTAAAGATAACTGGAACATCACTATTATTCTCTCTAATCTTTTTAATGATGTCATAACCACTTATATCATCCCCTAGCATAATA
>OIYV01000754.1_pt1 | contig 17019 bp, 20 predicted proteins | sample 1588251 | NCBI WGS metagenome assembly OIYV01 (sample SAMN03283282) | human gut metagenome | biome: human-associated habitat; material: feces | host: Homo sapiens | place: Peru | collected 2012
CTTTTGTTTTCTCTTTTATAACCCAGTGTAGTTCTACTTGGCAAGTGTCTACCACGTACATAATAGCACCAACTAAAAATATTGTTGATTTAATCCATTATAAAGGTATTATAAACAATAAAACAATTAACTTAAATTCAAAGTTATATAACAAAAACGATATTAGTTTTGAAATATATGTATCTGCTTTAAAATAAATTATTCTGTTTCGTTCTAAAAAGTAAATACTAAATTAAAACTATATCAAAAATATTGTTATTTTAAATTGAAATTAGCAGTTAAGGTATGAGTAAAATCATATCTTTTTGTTTTGCCAAAATAAAAAAAGAAAGTGAGGAATGATAAATGAATTATGGAATATTTAGAGTACAAGGAATTAATACTTTAAATGATTTAGCACAAATCGGCTCACATAATAAACGTGAGAAGAAAGCTTATAAAAGTAATCCAAATATAAAATTGGAATTAACTCCAAATAATATTGAATTAGTACCCTTAACAGAGAAATATGTTAAGGGTTTTAAAAACTTAACAAAAGAATATGAAAAAGAACATAATGAAAGAATGAAAACTGAACGTGAAGATAGAAAAAAGACTTATAGTCAAATGTTAAATAAATCAAGAAGTGTTGTAGCAGATGAACTGATGTTTACGGCAACACATAAATTCTTTGATAATATGAGTAAAGATGAAATGCTAGAATGGGCTAATACTTGTATGGATTTTGTTTATAATGATTTAGGTTATACCAAAGAACAAGTCTTACACGCAACGCTGCATTTAGATGAAGCAACACCTCATATTCATTGCGTTGTTGTACCTCTTGTTAAAAAGTTAGATAAAAGAACTAATACAGAAAGATATACTATATCTAAAAAACAATATATTAGAGATAACATTCATTTAAGTGAATTACAAGATGTCTATAATGTGAGATTAAGAGAAAAAGGTTATGAATTAGAAAGAGGAATCAAAGGCAGTAATGCAAAACACCAAAAAGTAAGAGAGTTTAAGAAAACCACTAGGTATTACGAAAATAAAGTTGATGTTATCAACAAAAATCTTGATAATGCTATGAATAATCTTGAAGAAAAAATGAAAACAGCTAAAAATATACCATTTAATAAAACTCATGTACTTGTTGAAAAAGAAACATTTGATAGTATGAATAAAGTTATAAATGAAACTAGAAAAGCAATAGAATTCCAACCCAAAATTGAAGAGTTATTTAATCAAGTGCAAACATTTACTAAAAGCCATCAAACCCTAGAAAAAGAAAATAAGAATATGGAAAGAGAAATAAAAGCACTAACTACTAGAAATCAAAATCTAACACAGGAAAATAATAAACTCAAAACCTATTTACAAGTCATTTTAGAGGCAATTAAACACTTTTTTAGAGAACTACTACAAATTGGTAATGAAAAGACAAAAGAAGCAACAACGAGTGAAATAAAGGAATATTATGATAATGAAGATTTTGATAAAGATGATGTTAGATATATTTCTAGAGGAACTACTAAAGAAGATGAGTTATTTGATTATGCTGATATTCCTGATTATTACAAAACTAAAGCTCATAATGATAGAGATAAAGACGATTTTGAAATGAGTTTATAATTTAATTTTTAGTGTAAAATTTTTAATATATTTGTTATAAATAAAAGAAATGTCAAAAATCATGCTATAATATATATGAAAGGTAGTGAAAAAATGAAAACAAGAATACAAAGAGAACAAGAATTATTAAGTAGTGGTTTAGTTGATTCAATAAAGGGACTATTTCAAAATCAAAATGTCAATATTCCAGAAAAGTATTATTTGTTATTAGCAGATTATATAGATTCAATAGGACAATTAGATTATAATGGTGGACTTTATCTTGATCCTATACAAGTAGCTCAATCATTACCACAAGTTTTAACTGAAATAGTAGAATCTAATATTAGTGGTATTCATGGAAGAACTGATGGAACAAGAATAACTATGAATCAATATTTAGATTATAATACTAATAAATTGTATTTCTTTCACGAATTGACACATGCATTACAGACTAGAATGGTAGATAATCACGAAGAATGTTCATTTTATAATGGAAAAACTGGAATGTTTTTAACGGAGGGTGCCACTCAATTTACGGCTGAAATTTTATATAATATATCTAACGGAACTAATATTCAGTATAGACAACAACCCAATACTGTAAGAGGCCATTCTGAACACATTCCATATAGTCCACTATCAGAATATCAATTAAATGGAAATATTTTAATGTTATTGTCTAGTTCAATGGGAATACCCCTTAATCAATTATTAGCATTAGGATTTAGAAGTGATGGAAGAAAATTATTAAAAGAAATGTATGAAGTTTTTCCAGGCAATGAAGGAAAATTTGAAGAATTTATGTTTGATTTAGAAAAAATATATTCTATTGATAAGTTAATAATTGCTGGATATGGAAATCAGTTGCAAGGAAATATAGTAAATATTCAAATGCAAGATGGGCAACAATTTAGTGGAAATATTCAAACTCAAGGAGAACTTATAAATAAAGTAGAGCGTGAATTGGCAGCCAATTTTATTGCTAATAATGATACTGACTATATATTACAAAATTATCAAAAAGTATCATCATATTTGACTACGCCTGAATTAAGACAAAATTTTATGAATGCGATAAATGAACTTGCATTATTTCAAAATGAGCAAAATATGGAACAAACTCCTACTGGCCCAAGAAGATAAAAACTGAAAAGTAAATAAAATTATTGATATTAATCTAATAAATTAATTGTATATTTAAATAGAATAATGAATAATTTTACTAACCTAATTGTATTTTTAAATACTATATAAGTGAAAGGTGATTATTGTGGATGAAATTTATGATGAATATTATTATAAAATATATAATTGGGCAATCAGAAAAACAAATAACAAAGAAGATGCCGAAGATCTAACAAACAGTGTTTTCTTATCTATATTTGAATATTTAAATAAAAATATCAAAGTTGAAAAAATAGAAAATTTAATATGGAAAATTGCTTATAATTTATGGTGCACCAAAGCAAAAAACTATATTAAAGCAAAAAACAATATAAGATTTGAAGAGCAATTTCAATCAAGTTATGAAGTAGAAATGATCGATAAAATTATATATAAAGAAATTATAAACAATCTAAATGACATCGGCTTAACATCCAAAGAACAAGAATCATTTAAATTATATTACATAAACGACCTTTCAATAAAAGAAATTAGTATAAAACTAAATACTAAAGAAGCAAATATAAAATATTATTTATATAATGCAAGAAAAAAAATAAAGGAGAGATATTATGAATGATTTAAACTTAGACAAATATTTAAGCATTGTAAACAAAGAAAAAGAAAAAAAAGGATTGGAAAACTACATTCCATTATATCCAATGTTAAGAGTAGAACAAGAAAAATTATATATTGGAGTAGCACTAACAAAAGACACAGATAATATATGGAGCAAAGAAGAAAGCGTAAAACCTGAATATTGGGCTTTAATAGATATTAACAATGAAGAAATATTAGAATTTAACAAAACAGAAGACAAAGACTTCGTAGTGGGAGACACAATTCCAAAAAATATTGAAAACAAAGAAAAAGAAATTTTCCAATATACTGTAGAAAAAACATTACAATATAAAAACTACCTAATGGACGATATAAAAAATGAAAAACTACCACTACAAAAAAAACTGTCAGAAATACTAGGAGATACCACTAAAATAAATGGAGAAACAGTAAATATCAATGATTACTTACTATCAAATTTAGAAGATGATATAAAAGCAAAAATAGATTCACTAGTAAATGTACTAATAAATTCAAAATATGGTTCAATAATATTCTATTATGATATTTTATTCAATCAAATACTAACAGAATACAAACAAAATAATAAAATAAATAAAGAAAATCTAAAACTATGTGCTGAAATTATAAACTATTACTATGACGGAGCAGTAGGTATAGATAATTTCTTTAATATACAATAACTAAAAAACAAGTACTAAGTAATATAATTTTATAAAACTTAGTACTTTTACTTTATATAAATACATTATTTATCAAAAAAAATACTAGAAACCACTAGTATTTTAATTATTTTATTTTTCTTTCCAAAAAATCGATAGCAATATATAAAAGATAAGAAATTATTCCTAGAATAAAAATCGAAGTAATAACAAGATTTAAATTAAATATTTGAGAACCATAAGTAATTAAATATCCAAGACCCTGTTTAGATACAAGAAGTTCTCCCATAATCACACCTATTAAAGATAAACTTATATTAATCTTAAGAGCATTTACTAAACTAGGAACATTACCTCTCAAAATAAGTTTAGTAAAAATCTGCATTCTACTAGCTCCAAAAGATTTCATAAGCACTATTTTGGATTTATCAGTAGATTGAAAAGCATTATACATATTTATAATAGTAGTAAATACTGAAATAAGTAAAGCCATAAATATAATAGAATTAACATTCGCACCAATCCAAATTATAATAAGTGGACCAAGAGATATCTTAGGAAGAGAATTAAGTACAGTTAAATAAGGATCAAGTATTTTTGATATAGTCTTACTACTTTGCAAAATACTCGCAATTAAAACCCCAATTAAACTAGCCAGAGAAAAACTAATCAAAGTTTCATAAACAGTAACCCATATATGAGAAACTAAATTATTTTCCTTAAACAAATTTAAAACAGTAACAACAACTTTAGATGGATAAGAAGTTAAAAATGAATTAATTATCTCATATCTTGCAGTAACCTCCCAAAGTCCTAAAAAGAAAATTAATATAAATATTTTAAAGAAAAGTATAGTCCTTTTATTTCTTTTTTCCTTTTTTAAATATATTTTATGCTCATCACTGTACATGATTATCTAACTCTTTCCATATCTTTTCATAATATTTAGTAAAATATTTATCTTTTCTATTCTCAGTAGGAGTCTTAACATTCTCCAAATTTATATCAATAATCTCTTTAATTGTACCAGGCCTATTTGTAATAACAATAACCTTATCAGACATACTAATAGCCTCTGCTATATCATGAGTAACCATAATAGCAGTTTTCCCCTCATCATTAATTATCTTCTTCAAATCATCAGACAAAGAAAGTCTAGTTTGATAATCAAGAGCAGAAAAAGGTTCATCCAAAAGAAGTATATCAGGATTAAGAGCAAGTGTCCTAATTAAAGCAACTCTTTGAGCATAATAAAGACACTTTTTTATTTCTAATTTTTTTTAATCAATTATCACTTTTTAAAAAATTCATTACTAAATCAATTAGTATTTCCTTTTCTTTAGGATTAGATTGCGCAATAAGAAGTGTAATCGCAACAAGAGTATTATTATCAATAACTTACCCATTTTCATTATATAAAATATTATAAAATTCCAAAAAGTATATAAATAGTGTAGCAGCGGTTCTTTTATTACCATCAATAAAAGTATGATTTTTAGTAATTAAATAAAGAAAATTAGCGGCTTTTTCTTGCGCAGTAGGGTATAAATCACTACCATCAAAAGATTGATATATTGTACCTATTATTGCTTCTAAACCTTTATTTCGCTCAAGTGCAAATAAATCACTATCACTATTAAATTTAAGTTTATTAACAACATTCATACAATCCTCATAAGTAACTTGTTTATTATTTTTAGTTCCATTCGGTTTAACAATTCTTTTATGATCATAATCATCAAGCAAATTTAAAGCATTTGAATAAGTATTTATTACTTTAATTATTTCTTTTGCTTCATCACCCTTTAACTCAGTATCTATTCTTCCAGCAATATCAATTAATTTTATAGTTTTTTCAAGATATTCTAATCTCTTTTGATTAACAGCATATCCTTTTAGCAAAAAGTCTTTTAATATTTTATTTACCCATTTTCTAAAAATAACACCATTTTGACTTTTAACACGATAACCAACACTAATAATCATATCTAAGTTATAATAATCAATACTACGTGTTACATTTCTGTTGCCCTCATTTTGAACTGTTGCAAAATTTGCAACAGTTGAATCATCTAACTATTCTCTTAATGCATTTTTAATATGTCTAGAAATAACAGAATTATCTCTACCAAATAATCTAGCCATTTGCTCTAATGATAACCATACAGTCTCATCTTTCATATTAACCTCAAGTTTTACATCTTGATTTTCAAATAATACAATTTCATTTTTCATAATTTTTTCTCCTTTACTTAGTATAATAGATTTAAGTTAGAATAAAAAAATAAATATATACTCTATAATTCTACCTAACTTGTAACCAATGCTTCCATCCATTAACTCTTTCCTAAAATCTTATTTTTTAAATACTATCAACCTCCTATGAATGTAGTTGTATTAATTATTCATCACAAAAAACTTATTCTCCTCTTTATATCAAGTATTAGGTTCCTTACACCATATAAAATATATCAAGTTTGTTAAATGTTGTCAAGATAATTACATACATTTGTTTGTGAAAATTTCATCATCATTTTATGCGAGCAGACTCTCTTTCCTTACATATATAAAATAGAAATAAATGTATAAAAATAAGACAAATAAAAATACTAATATTGATATATTTACCAGCAAAAACAATGCATACTTTGGCAAGTCAATTGTTAAACAAAATATTTTAAACTATAATTAATTTAAAGAAAAGGAGGAGTTCACATGGCACTTATAAAATGTCCAGAATGCAATAATAAAATAAGCGATAAAGCAGAAACCTGTCCAAAATGTGGATATGAACTAAACAATAATGAAAGCAAAAAAGAAACAAAAAAGGTAGAAACTAAACCAAAACCAAAAAAGAAAGATAAAAACGATATGTATAGATATCTATTCATATTTGCAGTACTATTCATACTATTTTTACTATTTACTCAAAATAGAACTAGTAACAATAACAACAACAATCAAGATAATCCTACGTCAAATCCAGGAACAACCGAACCATCACAAAATAATGGCTACACAACTTATAAAGATAGCAACCTAGGATTATCATTTGAATACCCAAGTAACTATCAAGTAGCAACCGACAAAGACGGATTTATTTATGTAACTCAAAATTTAAAAGAAAACAATGCTACAATACCATACGTAATCGTAGGAAAATATGAAAAATTCAACAACGGAGTACAATTCTTAAATAGTTTCACTGACTATATGAGAAAAGAATATCCCGATCTTAAAATAACAATAGATTTAGTAGGCGGAAATATTGGAGATAAATACGTATATGGCCTTGCATACAATTACACATCAAATGGACACCTAATCGTAGATAATAGATATGCAGTTGTTATAAATAATGTAGTATATATGATAGGAACCAAAGAAGAAAATACAAATAGTGAAGTAGTAAATACTTTAGCAGAAACAGTAATAAAAACCCTATCAGCAGGAGGAAATTAATATGGCACTCGTAAAATGTAAAGAATGTAAAAAAGAAGTATCATCAAGTGCAAAAGTATGTCCTCACTGCGGAATAAACCTTCAAAAAAGCACCTGTCCAGAATGTGGAAAAACTTTAAAAGGAGGAGAAACTTACTGCCCAGACTGCGGATTTCCTCTTGAAAAAGAGACTAAAGAATCTAAATCAAAAAACATAATCACAGAAAACCTAGATAAAATAACCGGCGCAAAATCAGAAAATTATGTAACATTTAAAAGCCTATTTAAAAACACATTCAAAAAACACACTGACGAAGAACTAGATGAAATATTCATCTGCGGAGGAGAAAAAACAACACCAAAAGTAAGTGAAATAGATCCAAAAAGTGCCAGCGCATGGGTCTACTTTAAAATACTAATATTTTTCCTAATAGCATATATTCCAACAAGAATAGGATTCATAAACTACGGAAACGAAAACTTCTTACCAGCCATGATAATGTTAGCAGCCTTCGCTATTCCCGTAACAGTTTTAATATTCTTCTTCGAAATAAATCTTTTTAGAAACATACCATTTTATAAAGTAATGAAATACTTTATCCTAGGAGGAGCCTTATCATTAATCGTCGCAATACTATTCTTCTCATTAAACTTTAACACAGACATAACAACATATTTCGGCGCAATGATGGTAGGACTAATCGAAGAAGCAGCCAAAACAACCATCGTAGCAGTCTTTCTATTTAAAAGCAAAAAAAGTAATTATATCTTAGACGGCCTTTTAATAGGAGCGGCCGTAGGAGCAGGCTTCGCAGCCTTTGAAACAGCAGGATACATCCTAAAATATGGATTAAGTGGTGGTCTAGAAACAATGCTTAGCGTTATAAAACTAAGAGGCTTCCTAGCACCCGGTGGCCACGTCGCATGGGCTGCCATCGAAGGCGCTGCCCTTATGTATGTAAAGGGATTCGAAAAATTAGATAAAAAGCATCTAAACGACAAAAGATTTATACTTATATGTCTAATACCAGTAGTACTCCACGGAATATGGGATATGCCAATAAACTTACCATATAACATGACACAAATCGCTATGACAATCCTAGCATGGTTAGTAATAATATATTTCATAAATTTAGGACTAAAACAAGTAGACGACGCCAAACAATATGAAAAACAAAAACAAAAGAAAGAAAAGAAATTAGCCAAACAAAACTAACTTCTTTTCTTTTTATAATTTTCAAAATTCCATTTAATAACAACATCTCTAGTATTATTTTCCCTATCAAAAAAACCAATAAAAATTTTATCAATAAATTCATCTACTATAGTAATATTTAAAGCATTAAACTTCCTATACTTAAAAATAATATCATCATAAGAAATATTTTTAAGTAAACTAATTTCCTCATCAATAGATAAGCACCTACGAAAAAAGCCTGTCTCCTCATCTTTATAAAATTTAAAAAGTTCCTTAAAATACTCATCATCAATAATACCACTTACTTTATCCTCATAAAGAGATCTAAAACGACTCTTAAAAGTGCTAATCTTTTTTAAAATATCATCTTTCTCCTTTTCCAAAACACTAATCTTATTACTTTTACTCAACATTTTACAAATCTCATCCTTTAAAAAATCCTTATCAAAACTTATATCAATTCTTTTATTGATCTCATCCAAAATCAATCCTTTAAGATCATCATATCTAATAGACTGCTTATTTTCACAAAGCCCTTTCTGACTATTCACACAAACCAAATACTCATGCCTAGAAGAATTTTTCTTTCTCATCTTACCCATACAAACTTTGCAATAAACCCTTCCAGAAAAAACATGACAAACATTACTTTTCTTATAAACTCTAGTTCTTTTTTTTATAAGATCTTGAACCTTAAAAAACACATCCTTATCAATAATAGCCTCATGAGTATTATCATATCTAATCCATTTATCAGAAGACTTATTTATAATCTTATGATTCTTATAACTAACCGTAGTCCTTTTACCCTGAACTAAATTCCCAATATAAACCTCATTAGTTAAAATACCCTTAATAAAAGCACCATTCCATTTAATATCCTCCCTAGATTTATTACTAACAACATTTAACTTAATCCCGCGTTTATATTTATAAAAAGAAGGGGAGGGAGTGCCTTTTTCATTCAAATACTTAGCAATTGAAGAAAAACCAAAACCAGATAAATATAAATTATATATTTCCTTAACCACTAAACTTGCATCCTTATCAACAACAAGCCTATTATTATCATAACTACAAACATCATATCCAAAAGGCGCAAAAGGCGAGATAAATTCACCTTGCTTCATCTTAGAATTAAAAGCACTCCTTATATTTAAAGAAACATCCTCCAAATACCACTCATTAACAAGACCATTAATTTGTCTAGACTTCTTATTACCAAAATTATCCGTATCAGCAGAATCACTAACCCCAATAAACCTGACATTCCATTCCTTAAACTTATTATTAATATATCTTTCAACAACTTCCATATCCCTAGAAAATCTAGACTGACTCTTGCAAAGAACAACATCAATCATTCCATGCTCACAGTCCTTAATTAACCTCTCAAACTCAGGCCTAAAACTCCCCGCACCAGATAAATCCTCATCACAATACTCATCAAACAAAACAAAAGAAGAATTTTTATCAATATAATCAAGTAAAAGATTCCTTTGATTTTTAATAGACTCACTAATATCCTTATTACACTTATCCTTATCTTTATCCTCATTAGAAAGCCTTAAATAAATACCAACACGCAAATACTTTTTATTTCCCATAAAAACTAAATAAAATCCTCCATAATAAAAATAATATTTAAAATTCCTTTATTTATAAAAAGATCAAAATCACAACAATCATCAAAATCATAAACCTTATACTTAGCGCTCATAAAAAAACCTCCCATTAAAATATATTAAAAAACCAAAAAAAAACTAATATATTATAAATATTTCTATTTTGCCTTCGCTTTACATAAAATTAAATGAAAGGAGAAGTGCATGAATAATAAAAAAGATTGCTCTTGTAATGGAAATCGTAAAGATGTCATAAGAAAAATAGAAGAAGCAAATAGAAATATAAAATATCGCTATGTACCAGGCCCAAAAGGCGAAAAAGGCGACCAAGGTGAAAGAGGAGAGCAAGGTCCAGCCACTATTAATATAGGAAAAATAGAAACAGTAGAGCCAGATCAAAATGCCGAAGTTGTAAACTCTGGAACCAATATAGATGCAGTACTAGACTTTAAAATTCCCAAAGGAGCCAAAGGAGAAAAGGGCGATCAAGGAGAAAAAGGCTTCCCTGGAGAAATCGGAATAAGCGAAGTCATAACAGTAGATGAAACAATAACAAACAATCCAGGTGAAGAAGCAGAAGTCCTAGACGATAAAGAAGGAAATGTCCATCACCTTACATTCTACATACCAAAAGGCGAAAAAGGAGAAAAAGGAGACCAAGGTCCAAAAGGAGATAAAGGAGAACCCGCTAAAGTAGAAGCCTACTCAATGAAATACTCCAATCAAAATGTACCCCTACAACTATCAAGAATGGCTGACACAGTAGTACCCCTAAATGAAGAAGGAAAATCATATCATATAGATAACACCCAAGAAAACTCAATAAAAATACAAGAAGAAGGGTATTATCAAATATCATATTATTTAAGCGGTACTCCAAATGTAAGTGCCTCCTTAACAGTAACCGTAAGAAACAATGACATCCTAATGGCAGGAACAAATCTAAAAACAAAATGGGAACCAAATACTTTAAACAATGTAAGTAACACAGTAATAGCAGAACTATTAAAAGACGACGTCATAAACCTAAACGTAAGAGCAGACTCAGAAACAACCCTTACATTTAATGACGGCACAACCGCAGTGCTTACTTTAATAAAAATAGGATAGAAAAATATCCTTTTTTAATTTTAATTTTTAAAGTGTCTACAACACATTCAAGCAACCCTTTGCTTTAAGCCACCACTTAAACTATCAGGATAATTATTTATAAAATCCCCAAGTCCATACTTATTCAAAAGCCTTACAACATTTTCTAAAGAATCATCATTAAGTTCCTTTCTAACCTCAAGTCCCAAACAAGCATTATCTAAAACAGTCCTCCAAGGAAAAAGCGAATCTTCCTGAAGCATATATCCAATCTTAGGATTTTCAATAGTAAAATTAATATTACCCTCGGTTTTATTAAGAATACCCGCTAAAATAGTAAGAATTGTACTCTTTCCACATCCAGAAGGACCAACTAAAGAAATAAACTCCTTATTCTTAACTGTAAAAGAAATATCATCAAGAGCAAGTATTTCCCCCTTTGGAGTATGATATATTTTCTTTAAATTCTCTATCTCAAGCAAATTATCTTTCATAAATTAAATCACTATAATTTACTTTTTTATCCAAAAATCCCGCTTCAATTACAATATCTTGTAAATGATCAAAAGATTTTTTAGAAAAAGTCGTATTAACAGGCCAAGTATCATTTTCAAGATAACTTTCTACAGCATTTTTAATATCATTATAAGAAGTATCTGGAAATTGATTCATAATAGCCTTAGTAATATCATCACTACTATTTTCATGCACAAAATCAAGGCCCCTTTGAATAGCTCTATCAAATTTAGTAATAGTATCAGAATTTCCTTCTAAATAACTAATCCTAGCATTATAAGCAGTATATGGTACATTATCAGTAAGAGTACCAAGTAAACTTGCTTTATAACCATATCCTTCATTAACTAATTTTGTAGCCAAAGGTTCAAAAAGTGCAACATAATCACCAGTACCCCCAATAAAAGCCCCAGCCATTGAAGCAAATTCAATACTAGTATCAATAGTAAGATCTTTTTTAGGATCAATTCCATTACTCTTAAGAACATACTCAAGAGTCATTTCCGGCATACCGCCTTGTCTTCCTCCAATAACATATTTACCTTTTAAATCATCGATTTTAAAATCCTTAACCTTTTCCCTCGAAATTAAAAACGAACCATCTTTTTGAGTAAGTTGTGCAAAAGTCTTAATATAATCCTTTTCACCTTTATTGTAAACGTATATAGTAGCCTCACTACCAGAAAGACCAATATCAGCATCTCCAGATAAAACCGCAGCCATAACATTATCAGCACCCGCAGTTAAGGTAAGTTCAACATCAAGTCCTTCTTCCTCAAAATAGCCTTTTTCAAGCGCTACATATTGTGGTGCATAAAACACACTATGTGTAACTTCTGAAACCCTCACCTCATGGACACATTACCCATTAAAATCATCTATATAATTTATATAGATATTTTCCCCATCCGATAAAACAGAACTAATTAACATCTTTATCATAGTCCTTTTATCAATCACATCCAAAGAATCAAAAGAATCCATATATCTATTAATGACATTATTAAAAATTTCCAAAACCTCTTTCTGATCCACATCTTGAATCATTTCCTTATTTAATTCATTAATCCTTTGTTCTATCTTTCTATTCTTATTCTTTAACTGTTTAATCTGAAATTCAATATCATTAATTAACTCTACATCTATAATTGCCATTCTATCTATCAATGACTCAATTTTACTTCTCCCTTTTTTTAAAGCCCCATTTAAAATCTGTAATTCATTTTGCCTCTTAGTAGTTTTCATCTTTTTACCATTAATAATAAATTTTAATTTTCGTACAAATTCTCCAGTAGGAACAGTCAATTCCTTTATCTTACTAACCACTAATTTATCTGTTTCAATACCATTTATATTTTTACACTTACACATTTTTTTACGACTTTTATCTTTTAGTTCACAAAGATAAGAAAAATTTCTTTCTCCATTTGCCGCCACCGAATTTCTAAGACGTGGCCTCATATAACTACCACAATATTTACACTTTATAATTCCCGATAAAAAAGAAGTATTTTGCCTAGGCATTCTAGATCTTTTATTTTTATTATTCTCAAGCAAATTCCAAACTTCAATAAAATCTTTACTCGAAATTATGCCTCTATGCTTACCAACCGCTATAATCCATTCACTAACATCCTTAAAAGACTTCGTTTTCCCAACCATTTCTTCCCGTTTATTATATGCAATTAATCCATGCTTTCCATCACAATTTATTTCTTCACTTTCATATACCATAGCATTCTTCATTTCAAAAAAATGTTTCACATCATCATCCGCAATAACATATACAGGATTTTTTAAAATTGAAACTAACGAAAACCTTGTAAAATTATTTCCATTTCTCGTTTTTATACCCTGTTGTAATAAATACGATTCAAGTTTTCCCAGCCCCTTTAACTCACACATTTTATTCCATATAAGTTTAATTATTTTCTCTTCCTCTGGGATAATTTTCAATTTATATAAACTTCTTTTTTTTCCATCAACCGACAAAGTTTCTATTCTTTCAGATTTATATCCAAGTGGAGTATTTCCCCCGAGCCATCTTCCCGTTTTAGCAAGTTCATACATATTATCCCTTATTCTCTCCGCTATTGTATCCCTTTCAAGTTGAGCAAATACAGAAGATATCATAAGCATAGCAGAACCCATTGGAGTAGAAGTATCAAACTTCTCAGTAACAGATATAAAATCAATATCATATTTTAAAAATTCATTTTTAAGATTACAAAAATCCGCAACATTACGACTAATTCTATCCAGTCTATAAACTATAACACACTTTATTTTTCTAGCCCTTATATCCTCAAACATCTGCTTAAACTGAGGCCTATTCGTATTATAACCAGTAAAGCCCTCATCCTGATATATCCTTATATTTTCCTCATCAATCCTATACTTATTAAAAAGTTCACTTTTACATAATTCAATTTGATTTTCAATACTTTCTCCCTTACCAGTAAATTTTGATTTTCTCCCATATATAGCATAATACTGTTTATTTAAATTTTCCTTTTTCAAACGATATCATCCCTTTTACAAATTATATGTTCTTTCATGCAATATAATAATTATTGCCTTTATAAATAAAACAGTAGAAGTACCAAAAAAACAAAAAAAATTATTAACTTTAAAAATTAATTTTAACAATACCACCACAAAATACTACTCAAATAAATAAAAAAGATGATATAATAAACCCAGGAGGAAAAAATGAACAAAAACCAAACCAAACATTTAGGAGCCTATGGCCTAATTATAAAAAATGATAAAATACTACTAGTAAAAAAAGTAGGTGGACCATATGACGGAAAATATGATTTACCAGGAGGCACAATAGAATTTGGAGAAACACCAGAAGAAGCCTTAAAAAGAGAACTTTTCGAAGAAGTAGGAATTAAAATAACAAAATATGAATTATTTGATGCAAACTCTGTAACACTAGATTGGAATTATAAAGATAAAGTATTCACTAACCATCATCTAGGAATTTTCTACAAAATATTAGACTATAGTAATGAAATTAAAAACAATGTGAAATTAGATAAAAATAATAATGATTCCTTAGGAGGCATTTTTATCAAAATAGATGAACTAAAGAAAGAAGAACTTTCAAAAATAGCCATATTAGAAATAGAAAAATTAGGATATCCATTAAAATAGTAGAACCTCCAAAAAAGGTACAGGAAGTGTTATGGATTAATTGATGGAAATTAAAGGACAAAAATCAAACTACGGCAGTTTAACCCTTGAAGAAAAACTCTCTTGGTGGAAAAATACTAATAACTATTTTCATGATTTCTCCAAATGGTTCATAAAAAAAGAATGTAATCACGATAAAGAAACACACCTGAAAAAACAATCAAAAAAGTTTTGACAAAATATTTATTAATATGTTAGAATAATTAACTATTAGGAGGGATATTTATGAAAGAAAAATATTTAGTTATTAACGCAGGAAGTTCTTCACTAAAATTTTCATTATACGATATGCCTGAGGCAAAAGAAATCGTTAATGGTTACGTTGAAAAAATAGGTAGTGAAGATAGTTTCTACACTTTAAAATATGATGGAAAAAAGGAAGAAAAGGTAAAATATATACCCGATCATACCGAAGCAGTTCATACAATGCTAGATGAACTACTTGACAATGGATTTATTCAAAATGCAGATGAAATAAAAGGAATAGGGCATAGAATCGTTCATGGTGGAGAATTCTATTCTGAACCAACACTAATTGACGATGATGTTTTAAAAAATATAAAATCACTAACAAAATTAGCACCTTTACATCATCCAGGTGAAATCGCCGGCATAAAAAGCATGCAAAAATGTTTGCCAGACGTACCACAAGTTGCTATTTTTGATACAGCATTCCACCAAACTATACCACAAGAAAATTACCTATTTGCAGTACCATATGAATGGTATTTAGAAAACGGTGTAAGAAAATACGGATTTCATGGAACAAGCCACAAATATATAACAGAAAAAATGAAAGAATACTACGATAGAGATGACGTCAACCTAATAATATGTCATATCGGTAGTGGCGCAAGTGTTTCATGTATTAAAAATGGTAAATGCTACGACACAACAATGGGACTAACAGCCCTAGATGGTATCATAATGGGAACAAGATCAGGTTCTATCGATCCATCAATCGTTGAATACATTTGCAAAGAAAGAGGCTATTCTCTAGAAGAAACCACAAAAATTCTTAATTTACACAGTGGACTACTTGGAATAGCAGGCAAAAATGATTTCCGTGACCTAGAAGAAATGGCCAAAAATGGAAATAAAAACGCCAAACTTGCAATAGAAATGTTAAAAAATTCTATAATTAAATATATTGCTCAGTACTATTTTGAATTAGACGGCAAAGTTGATTCTCTAGTATTTACTGCCGGAATAGGAGAAAATGCAATTAATCTAAGAAAAGAAATAGTAGATTCTATTTCTGATCCTACAGGTATAAAACTAGATGAAAATGCCAACAAAACAATAGCCAAATATTTAGACAAAAAAAGTGGTGTTATAACTACTGATGATTCAAAATTCGACGTTGTCGTATTGCCTACTGACGAAGAATATATGATACTAAAAGACACATATGATGTCGTTAAAAATAGAAATAATAAAAAAAGATAAAAATATGACTATTGATAAAAATAATCGTCAAAGATTAGTAAGATTTTTAAATAAAGAAGGAATTAATGAAAGTAAAGCATTACCACTTTATGATGCAATATATATTGGACTTACAGCTGATCGTGAGATACTTTATGATAAAATAAATAAACGTGTAGACGAAATGGTTAAAAATGGCCTTTTTGAAGAAGTGGAAAGCTTTTTTAAGAAAAATATAAATAGTAGGGCGTTAAATACAGCCATTGGATATAAAGAAATATATAAATATTTTCGAGGAGAAATTACAAAGGAAGAAGCAATTTCACTTATTAAAAAAAATTCAAGACATTATGCCAAAAGGCAATTTACATTCTTTAATAATCAATTACCTGTAAGGTATTTTCAAACTAATTATGATAATTTTTCCGAAACTGTTAAAGAAGTGGAAAATTATCTGGATAAAATAATGTAAAGTAAAGATATTTTTACCTCACGTAGTTGTTAA
>OIYV01000755.1_pt1 | contig 17015 bp, 18 predicted proteins | sample 1588251 | NCBI WGS metagenome assembly OIYV01 (sample SAMN03283282) | human gut metagenome | biome: human-associated habitat; material: feces | host: Homo sapiens | place: Peru | collected 2012
TACTTAGTATAATATAGGGAGGTAATAGAAATGTCAATTATATGGTTTATATTAATTTTAGGAGCAATAGTAGCTGTACATGAGTTTGGGCATTTTATCTTTGCTAAGTTGTCTAATACTTATGTATATGAGTTTTCTATAGGTATGGGAAAGAAAATCTTTGGAAAAAAGAGAAAAGATGGCGAAACGGAGTTTTGTATTAGGGCTGTTCCTTTAGGGGGATATGTAATGATAGCTGGTGAAGACGTGGAAGATGAGGCTATACCTAAAGATAGACAGATGTGTAATAAGAGTTTTATTCAGAGGTTTTTAGTTCTTTTTGCGGGGGCTTTTAATAATTTTGTATTTGCTTTTTTGATTTTGTTTGTTAGTGCTTTAATATATGGAGCTGTATCAACGAAGCCTTATATTGGAGAGGTTAATGCTAATTATCCGGCTGCTTTAGCAGGTATTGAAAAGGGAGATTTGTTAGTTAGTATTGATGGAAAGAAGATTAGTAGTTGGGATAGAGCATTAGTTAAATTACAAACAACTAATGGAAAAGAAGTTGTTTTTGAGGTAAAAAAGGCTAATGGGGAAATTAAGAAGTATAGTGTTAGTCCAATTAAAGAAAAAGATAGTGATGGTAATGAGAACTATAAATATGGAATAGCTACGGCTTATGTTAAGGAATATGGCTTTGGAAAATCACTAAAATATGCAGTTAATAAGTTTGCATCATTATTTGAGAGTATGTGGGATACGATAAAGTTTTTATTTACGGGAAAGGTAGGTATTAATCAATTATCTGGACCAGTAGGAATATATTCGATTATTGATTCGCAGTCTAAAGAAGGATTAGAGGCAATACTTTATTTGGTAGCTTATTTATCAATAAATGTGGGAATTATTAATTTATTACCATTTCCAGCTTTTGATGGTGGAAGAATATTATTCTTGTTTATTGAGAAGATATTTAGAAGACCAGTATCTAAAAAGGCAGAAAATATTATTCATACGATAGGTTTTGTTTTAATACTTATGTTACTTGTATATGTAACAGGAAATGATATTATTAAATTATTTAGATAAGAGTTGGAGAGGGAATGAAAGATATATTTTATTTGGATAATGAATATAATTTATATGATAAAGAGGGAAATGTTATATGTAATCTTAGAGATAATGCTAGTGAATATGGGGTAGACTTAGTAAGTAATATGGTTTATAAGAATGGTGAATTGGTTGGGATGATTGATGATCCTAATGCTTTAGGGATGAGTCATAAAAATAGTGATACTAAGGTGAGAAGATTAGTGCCAGGTAATAATCAGAATGATAATTTTGGAATGGGGAAGATATCTATTATTGGATTATTATTGGTAGTGGGAATATTCTTTATAATATATATGGTTTTAAGGTAATAGAAAACATAACAGTTTTAGGATACTGTTATGTTTTTATTGGTTTTAGATGGGAGATCTTCTTTAGGGAAAGAGATACTTAGAGTACCATCTTTGAAGTAAGCTTTGATCTCAGTTTCTTTTTTAATACCAATATAGAAACTTCTTTTTATTTCACCATAGAATCTTTCTCTTCTTATATATGTGTCGGGAGTGGATGAGAGAGTGTTTTTAGAGGCGGTAATGGTTAAGTAACCAAATTCATAATTGATTCTGATGTGATCTTTTTTAATACCGGGCAAATCTATTTCAAGAATATAATAATTTTGTTTTTCATAAATATCTGTTTTCATATATTCTTTTTCTTTGGTATAGGGCATATTGAAAATATCAAAGTAATCATTTAGATAATAATTTCTTTTAGGTAACATATAATCATCCTTTCTTTATTAATATTATCTAAATTTTGGAAATAATACGTTTTAATGTTATAATTATATGGGTGATTATGAAATGAATAAATTATATTTGATAACTGGTCCTTGTGGAATTGGTAAGAGTACAGTTAGCATAGAAATAGCTAAAAGAATTGATAAATCAGTGTTGATTGAGGGAGATGATATTTATAATTTCTTTGTAGGAGGGAGAATTAGTCCTTGGAAGGATGGAGCACCATTAGACTTGTTTTGGGATAATTGTATATATCTTATTAATAGCTATTTAAGTAGGGGATATGATGTAGTTTTTAATTATATTATCAATCCGAAAGATTTAGAGATGCTTAGGAAGAAGTTTAGTGATTATAAGATTATATTTAAAGTTTTGATAGCTAAAAAAGATGTAGTTATTAAAAGGGATAAAATGCGAATTGTAGATAATCAAATGGGAAATAGGGCGGTGGTTTTGTTAGATAAATTTATTAATAATTATTCAGATGAATTTTTGTTAGATACATCTTTATTAAGTGTAGATGAGGTAGTAGAGAGAATTATGTTGTTATAGATAGTTTGACGAAATTATTGATTTATAGGGAAATAGTTAGTAAATTGATGACTTTTTGTGAGAAATTTGATAAACTTATGGTAGGTGGTTATATGTATAAGAAGGCTCTTGAAGTATTAAATAAATTTTATGATAATGGATATTTAGCCTATATAGTTGGGGGATATCCACGTGATACATTATTAGGGATTAAGACTACCGATATTGATATTTGTACTAATGCTAAACCAATGGAGATTATTAAGATATTTGATACAGATAAAGTTAGTGATATTAATTATGGTTCTGTAAAGGTAATATATAAGAATGTTAAGTTTGATGTTACTACTTTTAGGAGAGATATTAAATATGAGAATAATCGTAAGCCAGTGAAGATTAAGTATATTAATGATCTTAAGAAAGATTTGTTAAGAAGGGATTTTACTATTAATACTTTATGTATAGATAGAGAAGGAAATTTGGTAGATATACTTAATGTTAGGAAAGATATTGATGAGAGGATAATTAGGACTGTTGGTAATCCTAGATATAGGATTAAGGAAGATAGTTTGAGAATTTTAAGAGCAATTAGATTTGCTTCAATATTAGATTTTAAGATAGATAGTAAGACTAAGAGTTATATTATAAAATATGGATATTTACTTAAGAGTTTGTCTTGTTCTAGAAGGCGAGAAGAGTTAGATAAGATATTTTCTTCTAAAAATAAGGAAATGGGAAGAGATTTGATTGTTGAATTAGGAATAGATAAGCATTTGGGAATAGAAAATCTTAAAGATATAGTTATGTGTGATGATATAATAGGTATATGGAGTCAGTTAAAGATGCGTGATGAATATCCGTTTTCTAAGCTTGAAAAGGAAACAATATTTAAGATTAGAGAGATGTTAGAGATGGATATTGATAGTTATAGTGTTTATAAGTATGGGCTTTATGTATCTAGTGTTGTTGGTTCTATTAAGGGGATTAGTTATAAAGAGATTAATGATATATATAGTAATTTGGTTATATGTTCAAGAAAGGATATTAAAGTAGGGAGAATGGATATAGCTAATGCTTTAAAGAGGGAACCTGGTAATTATCTTAGGGAGATATTTGATGATATTGAGAGGAAGATTATTGGATTAGAGATTGATAATAAGTATGAAGATATTATTGATTATGTAAAGAAAAATTATTAATGGAGGTTTTATGGGATTATTTGATAAGATAAAGAAGGCTTTTTCGTTTGGAAATGATAAAGATAAGGATAATTTAAATAAAGAGAATTTAGAAGTAAAGAATGAAGTTAAGAATTATGATAATGGCCTTAAGAAAAGTAGACAGGAGTTTGTTAGTAAGTTAAGTAATTTATCAGTTAAGTATAAGAATATTTCAATGGATTATTTTGAGGAGTTAGAAAATATTTTAATAAGTGCTGATATAGGGGTTAATACGGTAATGACTTTTGTTGATAGACTTAAGGATAGGGTTAAGAAAGAAAAGATTACTGATAGTAATTATTTAAAAGAGATTATTGTTGATGAGTTATTTGTAATGTATGTTGGAAATAATATTATTGATAGTAAGATTAATTTTAGTGAGAAGGGACCGACAGTTATTTTATTTGTGGGGGTAAATGGGGTTGGAAAGACAACGACGATAGGAAAGATTGCTCTTAGGTATAAGAATAAGGGTAAGAAGGTTATGTTAGTAGCAGGAGATACTTTTAGAGCAGGGGCAGTAGAACAACTTGGTGAATGGGGAGAGAAGACTGGTACTTTGGTAGTTACTGGTAATTCAAAAGATCCTTCTTCGGTTATATATGATGGATTAGAGAAGGCTATTAAGGAAGAATATGATTTGGTATTAATAGATACGGCTGGAAGGTTACAGAATAAGAGTAATTTGATGGAAGAGTTATCCAAGATAAATAGAGTTATTAAGAAAGTTATTCCAGAAGGAGCTAATGAAACTTTATTAGTAATAGATGCAACAACAGGACAAAATGGTATTAGTCAAGCAAAGGCTTTTAAAGAGATAACAGATATTACAGGGATAGTTTTAACAAAGTTAGATGGTACTGCTAAAGGGGGAATTGTTTTAGCAATAAAGGAAGAAGTAAATATTCCGGTTAAGTTTGTAGGACTTGGTGAAGGAGCTAATCAGTTAGAAGTATTTGATATAGAGAAATATATATATGGATTATTTAAAGATTTATAAGGAGAAAAAGAATGAAAGAGAAAAATAGACGGGTAGTTAAGGTATTTAGTGTAGTAGTATTAGTAATATTATTAATAACTTTGGGGTTAGCAACAAAATATAGTGCTTTTATTCCTTCTTCGATGTTTATGGGATCACTTCTTTTATTTAGTATTAGTTATTATATAATGGATGATAAGGAGAAGAAGGGAATATTATATACTTTATTTATATTAGGGGTATTATTAATAATAGGAGCAATAAGTTATATGATTATGAGGTTGATATAAGTGGATAATATAGAAAAAATAATAATATTATATGATTATTATGGAGAGTTATTTAATGATCAGCAAAGAGAGTATTTTGAAGAATATTATTTTAATAATTTATCTTTGGCAGAGATAGCTAATAATACAGGTAAGAGTAGAAATGCAATACATAAAGTGATAAGAAGAGTATGTGATAAATTAGAAGAATATGAAGAAGTACTTAGATTGTATCAAAAAGATAATAAGTTAAGAGAGATTATTAAAAAGATAGATAATAATGAGATAAGAAAAGAATTAGAAGAATTAATTTAAGGGTGTGTAAGATGAAAGAGAGATTACCAGTATATATAGATAATTTAGAATTACCAGAAGATAAGTATAAGAAATTGGATTATGAGAAGAAGGAAGTATCCTATGGGTATGTAAATATTTTATATATATTATCTTTATTAATAACGGGGGTTAGTATTATAACAATTTTATTATTAGGAAAATAGGTGATATAATGGGGAATGAAAGTATATTAGAACGATATGGAGAAAATTTGACGGCAGTTAAGTATTTAGTTAATCCGGCGGTGGCAAGAGATAAAGAACTTAAAGAGTTAGTAATGGTTTTGTTAACACCGGAAAAGTCGGCTTGTTTAGTAGGTAAACCTGGTATAGGTAAAACTGCTATTGTAGAGGGGCTTGCTTATAGGATGCAACTTAATGATATGCCAAATGCTTTGAAAGGATATTCAGTATATAAGATAAGTACACCTTCGTTAGTAGGAAGTACAGATGGTGAGAATAAAGTTATGGCTTTAGTTAAGGAATTAAAGACTAGAGATAAGATAATAGTATTTATTGATGAGATTCATATGTTGATGGGGGCTAGTAACCAGGGACCAATGGATTTAGCTAATATGTTTAAGGAAGGTTTAGGTAGAGGAACTGTTAAGTTAATTGGGGCTACAACAGTGGATGAATATGAGAGATATATTCTTAGAGATAAGGCTTTTGTTAGAAGATTTGAGAGAATAGATATATCTGAACCTACACAAGAGATGTGTGTACAGATCCTTATGAGAACAGTACCTAAAATTGAGGCTCAAACAGGGGTTAAACTTAATTATACAGATTTTATTAAAGAGAAAATAATGAAGTTTATAGTTAATATGACTAGTGAATATAAAAGAGTATATGAGATATCATCTAGATATCCAGATATTGCTTTAACAGTATTAAGACAAGCTTTTTCAGCAGCACTTTTTGATAATTCTTCAGAAGTTAAATTTAAACATATATACGAGGCTGTTAAAAATACAAAGGCAGTATATCCAGATGTTATTAAGAAAGAGTTAGTAGTATTTAAAGATACTTTTAAAGAAGAGTTAATGCAAGAAGGAACAATTATCTCGGATATGGAATAAGATAATTTAGTAAAGGGGGAGTAGTATGACTCTTGAAAATTTATTCGAAGGAATTAAATATAAGTTAATAACGGGAAGTATGGATAACTTAGTTTATGATATAGCTTATAATTCGAAGAATGTTAAAGATGGCGATATGTTTGTTGCTATTTTAGGAAATAGAGAAGATGGACATAGTTATATAGATGAAGCTATTAAGAATGGAGCTAGGGTAATACTTATATCACAAGATATAGATGTACCTTTTAATGTAACAGTTATTAAAGTTAAGAATACAAGAAAGATATTGTCAAAATTAGGGATGAAGTTATATCGATATCCACAAAATAAAATGAAGACAATAGCTATTACTGGTACTAAAGGTAAAACGACGACTAGTTTTATGATCAAGAAGATTATTGAAGAGAAAGGTTATAAGTGTGGGTTAATAGGAACAACAGGAGTATATATAGGTAATGAATTTCGTTCTTTAAAGAATACAACACCAGAATCTATTGATACTATTAAGATAATGGATGAAATGGTTAAGAATAAGATTGAATATATGATTATGGAAGTATCTAGTCAAGCACTTAAATATGATAGAGTAAATGATATAATATTTGATTATGGAGTTTTTACTAATTTAACTAAAGATCATATTAGTAATGATGAACATAAAGATATGAATGACTATATTAGAAGTAAAGCAAAATTATTTAGTCAATGTAATTATGGAATATTTAATATGGATTCAAAATATTTTTATGATATGGTTATGTTGGGGGATGCTTCGATTAATACCTATGGGTATAATTTAAAGGCTGATTTAAGAGCTAAGGATATTAAATTAATAAGAGATGGGCATTATGTGGGAATAGAATTAACTACCGAAGGAATGGTTAATGATACATTTAAAATAAGTATGCCAGGAAAATTTTCCTCATATAATGCAATGGCTGCAATAATGGTAACACATATGTTGGGAATAGATACAGAAAGTATTAAGAAGGCGCTTAGTAATTTTTCAGTTAAAGGAAGAGTAGAACCAGTAAAGGTATCAGATGATTTTACTTTATTAATAGATTATGCACATAATGGTATTAGTACAGAGACAATTCTTAAAACAATAAGGGAATATGATCCTGGAAGAATAGTAACTATTTTTGGTTGCGGGGGTAATCGTAGTAAAGATAGAAGATATGATATGGGAGAGATGGCTTCCAAGTATTCAGATTATTGTATTATTACCGAGGATAATAATAGATATGAAGAGTTTGATGAAATCGCTAAAGATATTTTAGTAGGGATAGAGAAGAATAATTGTGAATATAAGGTAATTCCTGATAGGAAAGATGCGATTAGGTATGCAATTGTAAATGGTAAAAAGGGAGATATAATTATGCTTCTTGGTAAAGGACACGAGGATTATAAAGAAATTAAGGGAGTAAGATATCCTTTTGATGAGAGAATAGTTATTAAAGAAATATTAAATGAATTAAAGAATAAATAAAAAATAAATCTTATTTCACTTAGTGAGATAAGATTTTTTAATGGTTTTAGTTAAATGATAAAATATTATAAGATAGTCTTATTTTATAAGGGATTAATATAGAAAAATATGCCTTTAGTAACATACTAAAGGTATCAGATTTTGTCAACAGTCTGAGGAACTCTTAAGAGTTCCTTTATAGTATTTTATCTATGATACCGTATTCTAGAGCTTCTTGGGCATTCATATAGTAGTCTCTGTCGGTATCTTTTTCTATTTGTTTAATTGTTTTTTTGGTGTTTTTAGCAAGAATAGAATTTAATTTGGTACGTAGATTTAATATTCTTTTAGCAACAATATCTATTTCTGTTGCTTGTCCTTTTACTCCACCTAGAGGTTGATGAATCATAACTTCACTATTAGGTAGACAATATCTCTTACCTTTTTTTCCACAAGATAAAAGGAAAGCTGCCATTGAGGCACACATACCAACACAAGTTGTTGATACATCACTTTTAATAAAGTTCATTGTATCAAAGATAGCCATTCCTGAAGTTATAGAACCTCCGGGAGAATTAATATAGAGATAAATATCTCCTTCATCAATACTGTCAAGATATAGGAGTTCAGCAATAACAACATTGGCTAAGTCATCATCTATTTCTCCACTTAGTAGAATAATACGATTTTTTAAAAGACGAGAGTATATGTCATAAGCACGTTCTCCCATATTACTTTTTTCAATTACTGTTGGAATTAACATTTTATCACCTATATATATAATAATATAAAAGGGGATTATTTTGTTTAGGAAGAAGTCGACAAAAAAGTATATATTGTTATATAGATGAATGTATGTTATAATTTGGTTAGATATGATATAAAGTTGTCTTAAGACAGCTCTTTTTGGAAAGGTTTAGGTATGAAAATAGAGAGAGTTATAGTTGGAAGACTTTTATGTAATTGTTATTTGTTATCTTATGGAGAGAAGGTTTTAATTATTGATCCGGGAGATAACTATGAGATGATTGTTGAGAAGATTGGCAAGAGAGAAGTGGTAGGAGTTATTGTTACTCATAGACATTTTGATCATATTGGGGCTTTATCTATGATAGTAGATAAGTATAAGGTTAAGGTATATGATAGAAGTAATTTAGTTAATGGATGGAATGTTATTGATGTTTTTAAGTTTATAGTTATATATACTCCAGGACATAAGGAAGATGCAATAACTATTTATTTTAAGGATGATAAGGTAATGTTTTGTGGAGATTTTATTTTTAGGGATTCGATAGGTAGATGGGATCTTGAAGGAGGTAATATTCAAGAGATGTGTAGATCTATTTTAGAAATTAAGAAGTATGATAGAGATATTATAATATATCCGGGACACGGAGATAAGACTACATTAGGGTATGAAATGGATAATAATATTTATTTTAGGGATGATGTAAAATACTTTTGACAAAGTTATAAAGATAATTGCTTTTATGTTTTATTAATTATGGGTATAATGGTTATAGATAGGAGGAATTGTAATGAAAAAAATAGGAAAGATAACTATTTTATTTGTAATAGGAATAGTTATTTTGATAGGGGTAGATGGTTTTTCAGCAAAGTATTTAAAGACTAGACCGTTGATTGCTAAGAAAGAAGATGCTCGTTATGAAGATAAGAGTTATGATGGGAAAGAAAACTTATATAGTATAGATTTAGGAGTAGTATATAAATCATTGTTTGCTGATATATATTATTGTGATACGACAGTAGATACTTATAATGATGGACATATGGAAAGGGAACAGAAAATAATTAGATATTATCTTAAGAAGGGGGAAAAGTTTACTTGTAAGAGTTCAATTAGTTATTATCCATATTCAGAGGAAATAAAAGATTATTTAAATAGTAGTAATCCGAGTGATCTGGAGTATATTAAGGCTGTAGCTAAGAGTTTATATAGGGAAAATTTAACGGGAATTTATGATATTAATAATAAGATGGGGGTAATGATATATAATTTCTTGGGATATCCAATTGATAATGAATATAGAGATGTTTATATGTTTAATATAAATGATTTTAGTAAAGATCCGGTTAAATTAGTGATAGATGGATTTGATTTGACTTGGAGGAGTATGAATTATAAATCATCTCCGAGTGGAAATATTCTTAGTTTTTATTATGGATGTGGTTATAAAGATCAATGGGCAGGTAATAGAAAATATAGTATTGAAGACTGTAATAATAATAAAAAGACATCAGGAATATATGTTTTTAGAGTTAATGGAATAAATGATTATGAGAAGATTAATTTTTATAAGCAGGATAATAGTTATTTAAGGGAATATCCAGAAAGTTATTTTCTTATTGATAAAGTTATTAATGATGAAGAGATGATTATTAAGTTTGTACTTACTAAAAATAAACAGGAAGAACCTGAAAAGATATTGAGGGTTAAATGGAATTTTATTAATGGAAAGAGTGAGGAGTATTCTGATGAGTAAGTTAGTAGGAGATAGAATATATTCACTTAGAAAGAAATTAGGATTGTCACAAGAAGAATTTGCTAATAGAATTGGTGTATCTAGACAGGTAGTTAGTAAATGGGAGATGAATCAAGTAGTACCTCTTACTGATAAGTTAAAGAAAATTAGTGAAGAGTTTAATGTTAGTTATGAAGAGATATTTAATGATAAAATAGTTGTTAATAATAATGATAATAATAAAAGAAGAAAAGTATTTAAGTATGTAGTAATGTATTTGATATTGGTGGTTATTGAAGTTGGGATAATATTTGTATATACATATATTCAAAATAATAAGGGAATGAAGTATAATTGTTTAGGAGTACAGAGTTATTATATAGATAAGATATATGATAGTGATGATATTAATTATAATTATGTTACTTTAAAGAATAGAGATAATAATATTAAGACTGTTAAAATATCTAAGTTAATAGCTACTTATTTAGATAGTGGTAAGAGTTATGAATTTACTTTTAAAGGAGTAAATGATACATTAGATATGGATTATATATTTAATAATAATGAGATAATTAATATTAGATATATTGAGAATTATGTTAATAGTAATGATGGAATTAGTTGTAAAAAGAAGCGTTTTGACGCTTCTTTTTGATAGAAAAATGTTGATAAAGAAATATTCGTATGGTATATTCATATTGTTAGAAGTTATTATATAGGTCTTAAAAATATGATAATAGGGTAAGTAAATATTTAATGTATAAATATAATTTAAAATAAATGCGCATTTAAGGGGGAGAGTATTATGGAGTTTTCTTGTAAGGAAGAGAGATTACCATCATTAGAAGAATTGTGGAAGAGATCTAGTATAAAAGCAAGGACTAATTTACCGGATTCAAATCAAAATGTATGTGATTATTTGTATCAGAGTTGTAAGAATAATTTATCGGATGTAGCTATTGAGTATGATCCAATATATGAAGTTGAGAGTACTAAGATTACTTATCGTAAACTTTTTCAAATGATTAGGGCTGCTGCTAGGGCATATAAACAAATTGGTGTTAAGAGGGGAGAAATTGTTACAGTTTGTCTTCCAAGTTTTGTTGAGAGTATTGTTTCTTTTTATGCTTTGAATTTAATTGGAGCAGTTCCAAGTTATATTCATCCATTAGCAAGTAGTGAGGAAATTAAATATTATTTGAAGGAAACAAAGTCTAACACTTTTATAAGTTATAGTGATAATTATAATAATTTTAAAGATGTTGTTCAGGAACTTGGTATTAAAAATGTAATTATAACTTCTCCGTTAGATGCACTTAGTTTAAAAGTAAAATTAAAATTGTTATTAAAGGGTTTTAAGAAGAATGTGGATAGTTATCCTGAAGGATATCTTAAATATCAAGATTTTATTAGGAATGGAAGAAAATATTTTGGGAAAGTTAGGGATGTATTACTTCCAACAGAGATGTGTGCTATTACTCGTACTAGTGGAACTACTGGTAAATCTAAGGGAGTAATGACTTCGTCTTTTGCTTTTAATGAGATGACTAGACAGATTGCTGAGGAAACACCTAATTTATTTAGAGGCGATAAGGAATTATTAGTTTTACCACCATATCCAGTTTATGTGATATGTAATAATATACATATGTGTTTATCACGTGGTATTACAGTTATAGTATCTCCTAAAGTGGATTATAGTAATATTCATAAGTATTTTGTTAAATATGAAATTAATGCTATACAGGCGATTCCTAGTATTATAGATGCTATGGTAAATGATTTAGAATTTGATAAGAAAAATATAGATTTAGGTAGTTTAAAATTTATTGTTTCTGGTGGTGGTGAATTGACTACGAGAAGTAAGGAGGATGTTACTAATTTTTTGAGAAAACATCACTCAAATATAAATATTACTGTAGGTTATGGCCTTGCTGAAATTGGAAGTTGTGCTGTTTGTACTTTTGGGGAAAAGGTAAAGGATGGTTGTGTTGGAAGACCTTTGAATGATACAAAAATGATGATTGTTAATAAAGATACTGGTAAAGAATGTACATATTGTGAGCCGGGAGAAATATATTTAACTGGTCCTTGTCTTATGAATGGTTATTATAATAATGAAGAAGAAACAAATGAAATATTTCAAGTAATTAAAAATAATGATGGAAAAAATGTTACGCGGCTTAAAACAGGAGATATTGGTGAAATAGATGAAAAGGGATATTTGAAATATGTTGGTAGGGATAAAAGAAAAACAATGATTGTGGATTTGGCTAATAATACTGTATCTAAGATAAGTAATGAATATGTTGAAGATTTAATTGTTGGTAATTATAAGTCAGGAACAGTGATGGATAGTGTTGTAATTTCTGTTCCTTCGGTAAAAAGTTTGAATAAATTGAAGGCTTTCATTCTTGTAAAAGACTTTGATACTGATCCTAAACAAATATCTTTTGAGATAAATGAAAAGTGTGAAAAGGCTTTGAGAAAAGGTACTAGTCCAATAGAATATATATTTATGGAGGGGGTTGATGCCCCGTTAGTTAGTGTTCCATTAACTAAAGCTATGAAAAAGGATTTTAAGGTTTTGGAACAGTATGAAAGGAATCATAACTATTCTTCACAACCAGAGATTATTTCTACGGAGAATGGTTGTAAAATAAAAATAAAAGCAAGGGTAAGAATAAAAAAAAGTTAGTGTAATTTAAAAGTATTGATATTTGAATTATCTAGGAGGAGTATTGTGAATAGAGAAGATTTAGTAAAGTTGAAGGAAAAGATTAGTAAATTATCAAGAGATGATAAAAAACAAAGAGATATTTATTTGAGGAATTTGGCTTTAGGGATAGTACAAGGTCCATTAACTGGATATCCATCTATAGATAAGGTATGGTTAAAGTATTATGGGGAAGAGGTATTTAATGGTGAAATATCTCAATTATCAATATATGATTTATTGTTAAACTCAAATAAAAATAATGAGAATGAGGTAGCATTATATTATTTTGGAAAGGAATATACTTATAAAGAATTATTTTCTAAAATAGAGAATGTTGAGAAATGCTTTTTGAGTTTAGGAGTAAAAAAGGGAGATATAGTTACTGTAGCAATTCCCAATATTCCTGAGAATGTTTTTTGTTTTTATGCCTTAAGTAAAATTGGGGCTATTGCAAATATGATAGACTTAAGAACTAAAGGTGATGCTTTGGTTAAATATATTAATGAGGGTAATTCAAAGGTAATGGTAGCTAGTGATATATTTTATGATAATATAAAGGATGTATATAAAGATACAGATTTACAAAAGATTATTATTACTTCACCATCTGATTCATTACCAATGGTAGTAAAGAAAATTTATAGATTGAAAAATAAAACTTTGACTATTGAAGATAATAAAACTTTTATTAGTTGGAGTAATTTTGAGAAGTTAAAATATAATGAAAAAAAAATAGATTTAAAGATTGATAATAAAGATCCTGTATGTATTCTTCATACGAGCGGAACTACGGGAGAATCAAAGGGAGTTATGTTAAGTCATTATGCTATGAATGCAATGGTAAATCAGTATAAATATATAGGTGTTAATTATCATACTGGGGAAAAGTTTATGAATCAGGTACCATCATTTCTTGCCTATAATATTGTATTGTCTACGCATATGCCATTATCTTTTGGATTGAAAATAGTTATGTTACCAAATTATGAGCCTGAAAAGTTTGCTGAACATATAATGAAGTATAAAATTAATCACGTTTTAGCGGGACCAGCAGATTGGAAGAATTTTTTAGATGATAAAAGGGTGTTAAAAGCAAAGTTATCTTATTTAGTTACTATGGGATGTGGAAGTGATAAGTTAAATGATCAAGTAAAAAGTAATATAAATAATTTAATTGCTAGTAGAGGTGGAAAAAATAAGATATTAGAAGGCTATGGAATGACTGAGTTGGGTTCTGCTGCTTGTTCTAGTAGACCTAATTGTAATATATCAAATAGTGTTGGTATTCCTCTTGCTAATACAAATATTTCTATATTTGAGGATGATAATGAGTGTTTTTATAATCAGGTTGGAGAAATACATATGACAAGTGCTACAATGATGAACGGTTATTATGGAAAAAGTGATATGACGGAGGATTCTGTATATTTATCAAGTGATGGTAATAAATGGATTCGTACGGGGGATCTGGGATATATTGATAATGAGGGAAGATTATATGTAATTGGTCGTAAGAAAAGAGTAATATTACGTTATGATGGAATAAAAGTATCTCCATATGAGATAGAGAATGTCATTAAAAATATTGATTGTATAAAGGATTGTCGGGTAGTGGGGATTGATGATATATATCATAAAATGGGTTCATTACCTTGTCCTAATATTATTATAGATAAAGAATGTAAATTAACAAATGATGAAGTGATTGAATTAGTAATATCAGAGTGTCGAAGTAATTTGAGTGAAAAATATTATTTTGAAAATGTAGCTGTAATTGAAGAAAAATTTCCACTTACGGCAGTGGGAAAAGTTGATGATAGAGCTTTGTCAAAGAGATGCAATGAATTATTTAATAATAATGATAAAATAAAGAAGAGAATAAAAAAGAATAATTAGGAGGTATTTATGACAAATAGTATTATTTTTTCAATATTTAGTTTTATTTATATATTATTGATGATGTTTGTTTACTTTAGTAGGAAAAGGATTAAGACTATTGAGAATAAAATTTATTCATATTTAATAATTATAAATTTAGTAGGATTAGCTTTAGAGATTGTTTGTACTTTAATTAGAACTTATTTACCAGCAATGGATGAAATATCAGTTATTTTATTGCGACTAATAAATGTTTATTTTGTAGTATGGCCATTGGTTTTTTCAATATATATTTATTATGTTGTTAAAAAAGTAAAGATTGATAAAAGAATAGTTGTTAGTTTGATTTTAATATTATCAGTGATAACATTTTTGTTGCCTATTTCTGTTGCTTTCTCAGAGAAGGGTGCAACTTTATATACTTATGGGGCTGGTGTAACTTTTGTATATTTAAGTGGAGTCGGAATATTAACTTATTGTATATATATGTTGATAAAATATAGAAAGACAATTGAGAAGAGAAATCTTATTCCGTTAATGATGTTTATATTTTTATATATATTTATTGGTTTGCTTGAGAAAAAATTACCAGAATTGTTACTTGTGTCTTCGGTGGAAACATTTATAACAATACTTATGTATTTTACTATTGAAAACCCTGATATGAAACTTTTAGATGAGATGCATAAAGCTAAAGAAATATCTGATAATGCTAATGAAGAGAAGACAATGTTTTTATATAATATGACTCAAGAAATTAGAGAAACTACTAAAAATATTAATGGTGAGGCTGATATAATCTTAGATAGTGATTCTTTAGAACAAGATAAGGATAGTGCTAGAAATATTAAAGGGGAAACTTCTAAGTTTATGAATGTGACTAATGATATTTTAGATGTCTCTACGATAGATTCTACTTCGATAAAAGTATATAATAATAAATATAATATAAAGAATATTTTAAAAGAAGTAATTGGAATATATACTCCTAAAGTAAAGAAGAAAGAACTTGAATTTAGAACTAATATTGAACATAATATCCCAGAGCTATTATATGGAGATTCAATAGGACTAAAGAAAGTTTTATCATTAATATTAGATAATAGTGTTAAGTATACTGAAAAGGGTTATGTTGAATTAGATGTAAATACTATTATGAAAAATGATATCTGTAGATTAATAATTACTATTGAAGACTCTGGTGTAGGAATTAAAAGTAGTTCTTTAGAACAGATAAAATTAAATGATTTGAATGTTTCTCAAGCTTATAAGACAATTACGTTAATGAATGGAACAATGTTAATATCTTCAAATTATGGGGTAGGTACTAAAGTAAAGATAATTTTAGATCAAAAGATTCAACTTGAAGAATCAGTCGACTTAAAGAAATACCAAGAAATATATGATAATAAAAAGATCTTAGTTATTGATGATAATGAAGCAACATATAAGATTGTTGAAAAACTACTTAAAGGAAGCAATATAATAGTAGATTATTCTTTAACAGGTAAAGATACTTTAACAAAGTTAAAGAGTAAGAAGAAATATGATTTAATTTTATTAGATGAAGAATTAAGTCAAATAACTGGATATGAATTATTAAAGAAGATGAGGGAAATAAGAAACTTTAAAGTACCAGTAATCTTACTTAGTAAAGATAATAATTATGAATATAATGAAGAATATAAACAAGCTGGATTTACTGATGTTCTTATTAAACCATTAAAAAAAGATAATCTTCATTTGAAAATAGAAAAATATATTAAATAATAATCTAAGGCGTTGAATCAATTTAAAGTGCACAACTTCTGTGCACTTCTTTTTTTAAAATACATATTATTCTTATTGAGATTAAGAAGAGTATTTTAATTGCTTTTCTTTTAAATATATTGTATAATTTAGTTAAGTTAGGAGTAGAATGGTAATGAATAAGAAAGTTAGATTTTTAATAGCAGGTATAATATTAATGACTATTACATTAATTGCTTATAAGATTAATGCTTCAGAGAAAATCAATGTGGTAGATTATACAAATAATGACTCATCATCGACAGTACTTTATGAAAATGGGGATTTATTTTTATGGAATGAAACTGATAGTTATAAACTAGAGAATGTGAAGGCCTTAAAAAATTTCTTAAATAGAGGCGTGTTGGTTCATTATAATGATGGAAAGATAGAAATGTTTGAGAGTTACCAAATTAGGGAATTAT
>OIYV01000762.1_pt1 | contig 16911 bp, 15 predicted proteins | sample 1588251 | NCBI WGS metagenome assembly OIYV01 (sample SAMN03283282) | human gut metagenome | biome: human-associated habitat; material: feces | host: Homo sapiens | place: Peru | collected 2012
CAGCGCCGGTTCATGCTCGAGCTGATCGACCGCAGGCACGACCAGGCGTCGACGAAATTTTGCTCTCAGTACGGAGTTGGCGACTAGCATAGGCGGATCGGCGGCGTCCATACCGACGCGATCATGGACAGGATCGTCCACATTGCGATTACGCTCAAAACGGGTGACGTCAACATAAGGAAGGCGTCGGCGCCCCTGTCGTAAGCAACGGCACGGTGCACATACCGAAATCGGACGGAGCTCAAGATGCAAGCACCGGTGGCGCCCATGCGGCAATCACCGGTGCTTTTTGCTGCGAATAATCAGTGATGGGCCCCTGACGTGACCATATTTACGATGTCATTGGCCAGTGGCCAGGGGGGGGATAAACGGAGAATGGTGGGAATGACTGAGTATTTGCTCGCTTGAGCACTGTTGAATATCGCGAAACAGCACCGCCGATATCGCGCTTGGGCACCGGGGCCGACACTGGCCCCGGTGCTTTTTTATTGCTACCGGTCTATCCGCGGCGCTGCCGCATGTTGGCCTCGCCCATGTCGACCCAGACCGCGTTGTGCACGATCCTGTCCATGATGGCGTCGGCATGCACCCCGCCGCCGAGCCTCGGGTGCCAGTCCTTCTTCTTGAACTGGGTGCAGAATACGGTCGAGGCCGTGCCGTACCTCAGCTCCATCAGCTCCAGCAGCATCGACCTGAACTCGGTGTCCGGCCTGTCGAGCAGCCACTCGTCTATCACGAGCAGGCCGAACGCCCCGTACTTGCGGACGAGCTTGCGCTCGCCGCCGGGCCGGTCACGGCTCTCGCGCCAGAGGTCCTCGAGGTCGGGCTGGCGGACGTAGCACGACCTCACCCTCCTGGCGCAGGCGGCCTTCGCGAGCGCGCAGGCCAGGTAGGTCTTGCCCGTGCCGGTGAGGCCCTGGAGAACCACGTTCTCGCCGCGCCCGACGAACCCGCAGGTCGCGAGCTCGGCCACCGCCACCCTGTCGAGGCCGCGGCCCTCGAAGAAGTCGACCGAGCGGACGTCGGCCTCGGGGTACCTGAGGCCGGCCCTCCTCGTCAGGTTGCGGACCTTCTGCGTGATGAAGTCGGAGTGCGCCTCGTCCACCGCCATCTGGACGCGCTCGGCGAACGCCATCCCGGCGCACACGGCCTCGTCCTGGGCGGAGAGGGCGGCGAGCAGCTCGGCCGCCCCCATCTCCCTGAGCTTGCGGGCGGTCTCCGCGTTGACGTCCATGCTCACTCCTCCCCGTAGAAGCCGGCGCCGCGCACGTAGCCGCAGTCCCCGGACGCCTCGCCGGCTGGCGCCCTGTCCTGCCCCGACCTCAGCACGGGCTCGACGTCGCGGTAGCGCGGCGACCTCTTCCCGGTCGCGAGCGCCATCCCGCACGCCCGCTCGAGCCTCGCCGGGGTGTAGCGCCTGGACAGCCTGAGCACGGCGAGCGCGGCGTTGAAGCCCTGCTCGTCGAACTCGTAGCAGGCGAACACCCTGTCCACCAGCTCGGAGCAGGAGGGCCCGACCCTCGAGGCCCAGGCGCGGATGCGCGGCGCGTCCCAGTCCGACCACGCCCTGCCCTCGGGCATGTCTGACCTGTATCGTTTTTTCGGACACGCAGGCTGGAGGGATCGCGCGGCTGCGATGCCCTAGACTGCATACATGCCGATAGACGAGAGGATTGCAGCATGGTCGCCAATCAAAAGAAGTACACCGACGAGTTCAGGCGGGAGACCGCCGACTACGTCATCTCGACGGGGCGCCCCATAACCCAGGTCTGCGGGGAGCTCGGGCTCAACCCCAAGACGGTGAACGACTGGGTACTCAAGCGCCGGCGCGAGCTCTCCGGCGAGTCCGACCCGAGGGCCGAGGACCGCGAGCTGCGCGAGGCCAGGAAGCGGATACGCGAGCTCGAGATGGAGAACGCGTTCCTAAAAAAAGCCGCGGCCTTCTTCGCCAAAGAGCAGGCACTCTAGCCGAGTACAGGCTCATGGCGGCGGAGAAGGGCAACTTCACGGTGGCGATGATGGCCAAAGTGCTGGGGGTGAGCCGGTCGGGCCACTGCAGCTGGGTTTCCAACGGCTGTCCCGTCGACGACTGGTCCGAGGCGCGCGACGCCGTGCGGCGCGTGTGGCTCGAGTCCGACAGGCGCTTCGGCGCGCGGTTCGTGAAGTGCTTCCTGCCCGACGGCCTGCGCGGCATCACGCTGTACCGCGTGCGCAAGTGCATGCGCGAGCTGGGGATCCGCGACTGCACGCCATACAGGTCGAAGAGGACGACGGTCCCCGACAGGGACGCCAAGCCGAAGCCCGACCTGATCAGGCGGGACTTCACGAGCCCGGTGCCCACCTACAAGCTCGTCGGCGACATCACCTACCTGCGCACGGGCCAGGGCTGGCTCTGCCTGTCGACGGTGATCGACCTGAACACCCGCATGGTCGTGGGCTGGTCGCTGTCCGAGCGCATGACCGCCGACATCGTCGTCAACGCCCTCGAGAGCGCGCGTGCGCGCGGGTACGTGGCCGAGAACGCCATATTCCACTCGGACAAGGGGGCGCAGTACACCGGCCGCAAGCTCGCCGAGTGGGCCAGGTGCAACCATGTGCGCCTCTCTTGCAGCCGCACCGGCAACTGCCACGACAACGCCGTCGCGGAGTCGTTCTTCGCGACGCTGAAAAATGAAATGTACCACCGCAGGAGCTTCGCCACCCGAAGCGCCGCGAAGTGCGCGGTGATCGAGTTCATCTAGGTCTACTACAACCGGAAAAGGCCGCATTCGACCACCGGGTACAGGGTGCCGGCGGAGGTCATGGACGCCTTCTTCGAGCGCACGGCACCCGAACTCGACGAGCTGCCAATGGCTGCGTGATCCCCGAAGCTTTCGTGTCCGAAAACTTGACACAGGTCAGTCCGAGCCGCGCGTGGAGTAGCGGTTCCTCGCGTAGGACGGGAACCTGGGGTGCGTGGCCACGCGCTCGCCGCCGGAGAAGACCTCCACCTTGCCCTCGGTGACGCGCAGGTCGACCGTCGAGCCGACGAGCAGGTGGCTCACCGAGTAGTAGTTGCGGGCGTACGCGACGTGGCAGTTGGCCTGGACCTTGCGGCCGTAGACCCACTCGCACACCTCGAAGGGCTCGGCCGGCAGGGGCCTCAGCAGCGGGCGCTCGACCTCCTCGAACACCTCACGCCTCGAGCCCTCGCGCTTGGCGAACGGCGCGTCGTTGTGCTCCGCGACCCTCCGGGCGACGGCGGCGCGGAGGGCCGCCATGTCGGTGAACACCTCGTCGCGAAGCGCCGCTATCACGTAGGTCGCGGCGGCCCAGACCTCGTTCTCGGCGCTCGGCTTGTCGCGGGGCCTCCTGACCCTCGCCGGGATCACGGCGGAGCCGTAGTGCGCGGCGAGCTCCTCGTAGGCCGCGTTCAGGACCGGCTCCCCGGCCCTGGGGTGGGCGGTGACGCCGGTCCTCAGGTTGTCGGGGACGATGCAGGGCGTCGCGCCTCCCAGGAAGGAGAAGGCGTGCACGTGGCACAGCAGCCATGTATCCTGCTTCATGTCGAGCGTCGGCTCGACGTAGCTGTACCGGCTGAACGGGAGGCAGGCCACGAACAGGTACACCTTCCTGACCTCGCCGGTCGCGGGGTCCACGAGCCGCATCGTGGGCCCCGACCAGTCGACCTCCATGTTCCTGCCCGCCTTGTGCCCGACGCGGCTCACCACGTTGCGCGACACCGTGTACTGGCGGTAGCGCTTGCAGAACCTGTCGTAGGACATCGACGGCGCGCCGGCCTCCGCGCACCCGTCGGCATACTCCGCGTGCAGGAGCTTGAGCGTGACGCCGGTCCTCGCGAGCTCGCGGTGGACGCGTGCCCAGTCGGGGTCGGCGTGCACCGGCCCGGCGTCGCCCCTGCCGGGGAACAGCAGCGCGTAGGCGGCCTCCTCGGACATCCCCTCGACGTCCTCCCAGGAGACGCCCCGCTCCCTCGCGGCCTCCAGCACGTCCTGGACGCTGTGCTTCGAGACGTGGGCGGTGCGGGCGATCGCGTTCTGCGAAAGCCCGTTCACCGACCTCAGCCTCAGGACCTCCCTGGCCCTGATCCTTCTCGCCATGTGGAACCTCCTCGTTCTCTGGACTGCATGGCAGCCCGAGCGTAACGGGGATGCGCGGGAAGGCATTTAATGGCGGTGCCGAACGGCAATATTCGGTCGGGTGGGCGGCGGTGCTGATTCGCAATATAGGTGGTGTCGAAAGGGCCTAGGACTCACCATGGACACTCGCTTGCGCAATCGGCTTCTGGCGAGCTTTGCAACATTTGCAAACAAATGCCCCGTTACATACATGACGCTCAGTTACCAAAGAAACAAATTTAAAAGCGATGCGGCAATGTTCGCAAGGATGCGTCGCGATTTGATCCTCTTTTTGTTCGACAGGCTTCAGTCTTTTCAAGACTATAGCGTCGTCAAGATATATTACGACGACGGACAAGACGAAGTAACAGCTGTCCTCCATGCGGCATTCGAATACGTCCTTGGGAAACAGGCTGTGGTTTACAAAGAATGTGATCCGAAGCATTTCAGGCTCCAGCAAATTGCTGACTATATTTGCGAAATCGAGCTGGCGGAGATTAAATACAGTAATTCCGAGCAATCAAATACCGAGCAAATCTTTTTTGGAAACTACCGTGATTTCAGAAAGAATCACCTTAGAAAGATTCGAGCCAAACGTCTCGCGTAGACCCGGCGCGCAGCTTCTGCTATAAAGATATCGGTACCCTCGAATAGAGGGACCTCCAAGAGCCGGGGGATGTCCCCCGGCATTTTTTATGCCTGGATCCATTGCAGGCTCTACATAAAAACGGGGGGGGCATCCCTAGAGATGCCCCCCCTGCAAAATACGGCCGACTCCTAAATATGAATCAATCGTCCAATAAATTCATGAACCTTTTGTCGGTAAACACATAGGCAGGAAGGTTGTAAAGCGGGGCAACCCGTTTTACTGAATGAGTCTTCTTGTAGTACTCTTCAACAATATGCGAAGCCATTGCGATCGAGTCTATTCCGTCGACCGCGTCAACCATATCTCGCAGACCAAATTCTTCGCCAACTTCGACTGTTTGTGCAAACTGTTTTGCAAAACGCCGTTTTTTCTGCTGGTATTCAGCCCGCTCTTTGCGATCACGCGCCTGTTTTATGCGCCAATCGGCATCCCAGCAAAACCTATCCATTTTTGGATTATCTGGCACGCTGGCGCAGAACGCTTCAAGCTCAGCCTTGCCTTCTTTCCATGTAGCCTCTTTCTGCTCAAAGTTCGCCTCGGCCTCCTTAAGCGCCAGTTGAGCATCGCCGTCTTGCTGCTGCAACTTATCGACCTCAACTTTGGCAAGCTCACTCGATCCTTCAAAGAGATCGATCCCAATAGTCTTGAGACTGGAATCGACCTTTTCTATACGCCCAGCAAGCTCCGAAAGCTTTTTCTTTACTTGGCGCTTATTGCTAATGTCAAACAGCCCAAACGACTGAAGCTCTTTCTCGCAGGTCGAGGCCTCGTTATCAAGGTTGTTTCTCAGCTCTGTCAGTTGCTCTCGCTTGCGCTCCAGGTCCCGGAAGTGATCGTATTTCGAGGTTGCCTCGGCCAGAGCCTTAGTAATCGAGTCAAGCTTTCGTTGAAGTTTCTCCTTTTCCGCTTCGGCTTGACCTAATTCGTCCTGGTCAGCGAGGCAACGGTCCGCAAGCGCGTAGACCCTATCCCTCGTCTCGTCCTCTGCCCAAGACTTTGGTTGAAACGGCTGAGGCTTCTCGTCCGCGCCCCTGTTCTTTTTGCCGGGAGCATCGCTCTCGTTCTCTAACGCGACGGATGCCGATACCAATTCCGATCCATTACGAGCATCCAGCCGAATCTTCGGGGCAGAGTAGACCGTCGTCGTTCCCGGCTTTTCCTGCACGCCCGGAACGTCCGTCACGTCGTTTACGACCAGCATGGATAAATCGACGTTCTTCGCTGCAACAAACGTCACCTTAAACGAAACGTCTTGCTGGCTACGCAGCCCTTGGCGCATATCCCAAAGCATGCGTGTGACCAAGTTGAAGAACTGGGGAATACCGCGAGCGATTCGCGTGTCATACATTACGCAATACGCATCGGGGGCCGGATTGTCGATTACGAGCGCCTTGTTACAGCCGCAGAAATCAGCCAAGACAAGGCCCGTCAAATCCCCTTCTCGAAGCATAGGGTAAAGCGCCTCGTGGATTGCGCTCCTGGGAACAATGAGGTCCTCATCAGCTTCAACCAGATTATTCAGAAAACCGTCGACAAAGCAGTTGAGATAATCATTCAGATCATCAAAGCCACCCTGCGTGGCAAACTCGGTAAGCTCGGGCACCTTTTCATTATCGACATGCAGACCAGTCGCAACGTGATGATAACCATCCCAGGTGATCATTCCGTCGTCAAAGCAAACGCAATAATCGGACAGAAGGTGAAAAAATGAAGTCACCAAATCCATTTGAATTAACCTTTCGCTTAGGCTTCAGGAGCTACTTCGCTTCCTTCGGGACGTTTACGATGAGGACTTCAGTCCCCCCTATCCCCTCGCCTTTGCCGAACACTGTCTTTAACTTAGCCCATTGACCTCGTCATTTGTTGAGCAACAAGTGCGAGCGGTAGGTATTGGGCTACGACCGTTGGGGTCGAATAAAAGCACCGGCTGGCAATGCAATACTGTTCGATTGTCACGACAAAAAAATAGAGGGCGTCCCATAAAGAGAAGCCCCCTTGCAAAACGATCGAGCCGTTTTTCTTTTAGCCGAAAATTTGCACCACGATTCCAGAAAACGCAAGATAGCGCACCGCAACCGTCCTCAGAAGAATGGCCTAGCGGCGCGTTAAAATGCTACAGAGACTCGGTGGTCTTTTGTGTTCGAGGCTTGCAGGAGCACTCCTCCATACATGACTCTGGAAAAACGAACTTATAATCAGGCTGGAAGAATGCTTCTCTGAATTATGTACAGGCTTCGTAAACGTCCTCGACAATCCTTTTGCCGGTTAAGGCGAGGTTTTCAAAGTCCTTATCGAAATGGTCCTCATAGTGCTCAAGAGACAAAAGATTGTGCATCAGACTGTTTCGCTGTTTAATCCACGCCCTAACCTCGTCAAATAGTTCGCTTGAGAAAGAGTCGCTGATACACTCCACCCCTGCGTTGCACAATCTCTCAACGCAACTGACCTTAGTCGATATCGCGAGTTGATTACTTCCCTTGCGGCATTTACCTCCTTTGCGGCAATACTTGCACTCACGCTTGTATTTATCCAGGACACGAAAGAAGCGATTCTCGAGGCATGAATAAATCAGCCATGAGGCTTCGAAATACAGCCCTCCCTCAATCGAATCGTCAATCTTGTTTAGGAAGAAGTCGTGCATGGTCGCCATTTCGCAGCGAAGCTCGAGAGATTCATTTTGTTTCATAATCTCAATCCTTTGCAATAAGTGAAGCAAGAGCCCTGGGCATCAGCTTCTTGGCATAGTCATCGGCAATCTTTTCAAAAGGAATGCTTCTGTACCCGAGCTCATAATCTCGTCTGCCGCTTATTTCGTCATGTCCAAGATTGGCTGCTATTTGAAGTTTCATCTTGAGCTGCGCAACATAGCACTCGCGCTCGTTTGCAAGCCTCATAAAGTCAGAAAGAGAAAACCGCCGATGCGCGTCAAGATGTCCAAACTCATGAAGTATGGCGAAAACACAGTAAAGGAAGCAGTCCCTAAAATCCGCGCCATACGAACAAGCCATTGCCGCTTCTCTAGCCTCGGCCAGCAAAATGTCGTAGGAAACCGCAGTGCTTGACGTTCTTTTCTCCATCTTCTCAATATCTCGCAAAGGAATGTTCGCAATATAAACTGCACCATCATCAGGGCTAAATTCGAAAAATGAGTCCCGCCCGACCTCTCTGTAAACGGCAATGTCCAATTCAAGACTTTGCGCGATTATTCTTGAAAGCTCGAAAGCCGTAATCCGGCTCTGGTTAATCACAACGCTCACCCAAATGAATAAATACGTTTGAACTCGCGACATATCCCAAGACGAGTAGCGAAACGTAACGACTCGACTATCGATTCAAGCAACGGTGCATTCTCGTTAGCCCCGCTATAAACTCTAAGCATTAAAATTGAGCTCCAAATCGGTTTTCATGCAACGAACCGCATCGACCCGTTCTTGCCAAAGCCAGTAAAATCCATCCATAAACTGGCATCCGTCGTTAATAGTGCCCTTTAACTCTTCAAGTTTTAATACAAACCTGCCGCTTCTTACGAAAACGTATGATTTGCCGGATTCCTTTTCAGGATAACGAGCGAAGTCGACGTAGTAGCCGCCCTCACTATCATCGCCAACAGATTCCAAAAGGTCAACAAGCTCAAAATAAGCAGTTGTTTCCTTGGCTCTCGTGAGCCGCTCGTCACCGATGCCAAGAGCCGAGTTCAAAGAAGACGTCAATTTATCAAGATCGTGGATAGATTTAATGTTGACGCTCCATGGATTGGCACCTTTTGCCTCACAAACGGCTATTCGAGTTGCCTTGAGGTACAGCTCCAACGACTGATGAGCATCGAACAGTATTGGAAAGACTATTGCGTCAGCGTCGTGTCCCGCATTGTCACCCAAGAGGGAATCAAGGAGCCTGATCGCAGCTTTCCAATAGCCTTCTGCCATCATTGCATAGTTTAGAGAGCGATCCAGCTTGTCCATACGCCAGTTTAGGAATGCGCATTGCTCAGTTAGGGTCACCACAAACACCTACACCAACGGATGACGTTTGAAATCCCAGGAGGTTTCAAACGAGTCCCAGTCGGCCTTGGAAGCATCAAGCGAACGCTGAGATAAATCCGAAATGCGTTGTTTATCTATCGCCGCAGGCGCAAGATATGGAACCCTGGCGACATCGCCAACTTGGCAGTGCGCAGTTGAATTGAACAGCTTCAAGACGAATGAAAATAGGGACGAATTGGAGTACGCAAGAAGCTCTAGTTGATTATCCGGACTAGGGAAATAGCAATGCCCCGAAATATCATAAAAAGTATCTTGCGGAGCGAACCTAAAACTATTTAAACCCGAAGTAAAATCCGTCCATGTATTCTTTCTTTTCTCGAGAAATGATTCACTCAGGACTCGAGCATGCGGTTGTTGCAGAATCCAGGTGGGATCATTTCTATACAGAAGAACCCATTCAAGATTTCCGTACCACTTACGATAGTCACCGCCTTTAAGATACTTAATCCACTTCTTATCACTCCTAGAAGGGCGATAGTCCGATTCGTGCCATAGGCGTAAGTACTTCTCATTATTAGACGTCTGCATTCCAACTTTGGGATGAGCAACCGAATTGAAGCTGCCGCCATTTTCAAACGCCGCCAATAATCCGCTCCCAAGCCAGTAGGCGATGGGGGTGCCGGGGATCTGCTTGAAGGTCTCGGCGTCGCGGCGGTAGAACCAGCCGCAGCCGGGGTTTTGGATCGCCTCGAGAAGGGCGCCTGCCTTTTCCGGGATGCGATGATTCAATTTGAAATAACTGCCCTCATATCCCTTGAGCCGTCCGTGACGGAGCACCCAGATGGCGTTTGCGTCAAAGACGTCAGGATGCGCATTCGTGCCGCGTGTGTCGACAAAGGTAAGAATCGTATTGTTCTCGACAAGCGAGGTCCTCATCGCAACGAACGAGGAGAGGTACATGCACGTGTCGGAAGTGACCAGAGACGCAAAGCCGCCAACCTTAGCAAGAGAAAGGTTGCGCTCGATGAAGCACGTGCACAGGTCGCTCTTCACGTCGGGGTAGTTCTTCTTGACCCACTTGGACATGAAGGGGCCGAAGCTGGAACTGCCCATGTAGGGCGGGTTGGCGACCACGCAGTCGTGGCGTAGGGCCAAAGTCTCGCAGGTGGCGAGGGCGCGCCGGAGCTTGTCCTTCGAGCTGCTGCCGAACAGGCCGTCGGAGCCGGTGAGCTCTATCGCCTCGCGGATCGCGGCGAGGTCGGCGGCGTCCGGGGCGAGCAGGGAGCCCACCTCGTCCAGGTGCGCCAGGGCATCGATGAGATCCCTCTTCTTCTCGAGGGCGCTGCCCTGCGGCACGTCGGCCTCTCCCAGCGCCACCGGGGCGAGCACGGCGATATCGGCCTGAACGCCGCGGCCGAAGAAGCGGCGGTCCATGTCGCGGGCGCACATGGCCAGGGCGAGGCGTGCGATCTGGGCGGCGCGGGGGTCGATCTCCATGCCGTGCAGGTTCTTGGACAGGACGAGCTCGGGAATCTCGCGCTCGCGGTAGCCGCGCTCCAGGTACATCTTGGCCAGCAGCTCGAAGGCGTAGACCAGGATGTGGCCCGAGCCGCAGGCCGGGTCGCACAGGGAGATGTCCTCGGGGCCGATGATCTTGATGAAGTCCTCGTGCTCGGCGTCGGGCTCGATGTAGTACTCCATCTCGTCGCGCAGGGGGCTTCCGGGGTTGTTGAGCATCCACAGGCGGCCGAGCGAGTTCTGCACCATGTAGCGCACGATCCAGTCGGGCGTGAACAGCTGGGTGGCCGGTCCTATGGTGTCCGGTGTCTCCTTTGCCTTGGAGGCAAAGAAGGCGTCCTTGACCTCGGAGTTGTAGAACTGGTACATCCAGCCCAGGACCTGGACGTCGGCCCAGTCGGCCTCGTCGATGTCGCCCACCATGCGGCCGATGACGCCGTCCGCATCCATGAGGTTGGCCGGCAGCAGCAGCGCCATGCAGGCGTCCACGGGCTGGAACACGCCCGGCAGGCACCCGGAGAGCTCGGCGCACTGGGCCAGGAACAGGTAGCGGAACAGCGGCCCGTCCTCGCCGGCCTGCTTGAGCTCGGCAATGCGGGCGGGGTCGGCGCCCTCGATCTCCACGTCGAGCGCCTCGTCCACGGCCTGGCTGCCCAGCTCCCAGGAGCCGTCTGCGGCCGGGCGGGTGAACATGCGCACGCGGCTGGGCAGGAAGTCGTGGACCTCCATGTAGCGCACGGCGGCGATGCGGTTGAACCAGGTGTAGGCGGCGCGGTCGCGCAGGTGTTCCACGCCCTCCTCGGCCGCGGCGCGCAGCAGGGCGTCGCGCCACTCGGTCTCCTCCGGGGACAGGGCGCGCCCGCCCACCGCCGTGGCGCCGGCGGGCTCGGCGCCCTCGGCCACGCCGTAGAGCCTCATGCGGGCCTCGACGCCGGCGATGAGCTCGTTGCGGGCCCAGATGCAGTAGTTCTTGATGGTGGTATCGTTCATGGCGGTCTCCCCTTCCCCGGTGGTTCTTGGTTAGCTCAGACGGATGGCGTCGTTGCCTTGCAGCTCGGCAAGCAGACGCGCGCGGAGCTGGCCAAGGTAGGCGTCGATGTCGCTTTCGCTCTCCAGCTTTTTGCGCTCGCCCAGGTCGGCCAGGCGTAGTTTTTTAATTCTCTTGGGAGCGGGCGCGGGCTCGGGCTTTCCGGTCGTCGGCGTGTCGTCGCCCATGTCCTTGATTGAGGTAACGATGTCACCGGTGGGCGTGACTTCCCTGTAACGACTCTCGCGCTGCTGGCGCGCCTTCTCCTCCTCGATGGCGCTATCGATCTTCTCGCACGCGCTGTCGCAATACTCAATCAGCTGCTGCTTCAACGCGGCAAGTTCACTGGCCTTGGTGGCGCCGTGCGCACGGCCCTCAAACGACTTGGCCATACGGCCGGCGTTCTCGATGGTGCGCTCGGCCAGCTTGGCGTAGCCGCCCTGGCTTTGGGCGTACTCGTGTACCTGGGCCATCTGGGCGGCGATATTGTCCAGCGTCTCCTTGCGCTTGGCGTCGACCATCTGCTTGTGGGCAGCCATGACGGGCTCCATCAGTTCGTGAAGCTCGCGGACCTCGCGATACGGGCGCGGATTCTTTAGGATCTGCTCAATGCGCCTGTTGGCCTCGACCGCCTGGGCGTTGGAATCCATATAGAAGCCCTCGTCCTTCATAAGGCCCATAAACTGAACGGCCTTATCAAAGACGGGCTTTTGGCTCTCAAAGAAGAACACGACCTGGTCGTAGTCCTCTTTCCAGTCGTCCAGATCGTCCTGGGCCTTAACAAAGGCGTTGAACAGCGACTGGGCGTCGTTTTGGTTGTCCAGCAGGCTCGTGGTCAGCTTAATGCCGTCTTCCAGCACCTTTAGACCCGGATAGGGATAGGCCGGGGCCAGGCCCGTAAAGTTGTCGTTCGTGAGTTCCACGCACTCGTTCTTGTAGCCCGTAAGCGTATCGACCACCGTGGCGGTAAGCTCGTCCTCATTGGAAATGTCGCGCCTGGCATCGAAGGTCTCGCGTAGCACCCTGTTGACCTTCTTGATGAGCTCGTCGCTCATCTTAACGCGCTCGCGCACCTGGGCCTTGTCGGCATCTTTGCGCAGGAACGAAACAACGCGCAGGTCGCCGGGGGCTACATTGGCGCCGGCGACCGTAATGGTCGCGCGCTGCGAAACCAGCAGCCGAGCCACCACGTTGGCAATGTCGATCTCGCGCCAACCATAGGGAGCGCCCTGGAACTTGCGTTGCAGGTCGCCCATGGTCGTATTGAGCGACAGGCGCGTCTGCGCATGCAAAAAGTCCGCAATCTCTTTTTCGGCGCGGGCGTTCTTGGAGCTCTGGCCGTCGAGTGCCACTTGGTTGGCACCGCGCAGCGTAGCGCGAATGTCGTCATCGGTCTTGGCGGGGTCAGCGACATAGTCGGCCTTGGTAAAGATGGCGTCCGCCAGCTTAGACAGAGCCTGGTCAAACACATCGGCCGGCTTGGTGGCGCGGATGTTAACCATGGAGCTATTCACAGCCACGCGAGCATGCAGCACGGCCTCCTCCAGCAGCTTGGCCGCCTCGCGCTCAACGAAGGTAGCCTCTTTCATCTTTGCCTGGATAATCTGCTGGGTCGAAGGCGCCAGGGCCTCGGTATTGATGGTCTTGCGATACTTGCGGATCTTGGCCACATTCTGCAGGTCGTCGAAGTAGTCGACGTCGTCAGCCAGCACCACCAACGCGATGTTGGCAGACTTAACGGCAAGCTCGGCATCGTCGGCACGCGAGAGGTCGTCGGCCACCGTGACAACATTGAGCTTCATACCGCCCTGGGCAACGCCGTAGGCCGAATCGTCTACATAGCGGTCGAAGGGGAAATCGTTGGCGCCCACGCGCAGCTTGGTTGCCGTATAGATGCCGCTAAAGAGCGACTTTTAATGCCCTCGATAATCAGGGCAGCATCCACCGGCGTCTCGTTGATGGCACGCGAAATGTCCTGTTCTTCGTCGGTAAGGAAGTTGTAAGTGTCGCCCTGACGTGCCACGTAGTTCTCGCGCACCAGACGGTTGAGCGACTCCTTAACACGGTCCTTAAGAGCAGCCTTGTCCACATCCACGCCGTCGACCATAAGGATGGAAATATTCTCGATGTTGGACTTGATGTAGTCGATGTAGCGGACCAGGTACAGCAGCTTAAGGATCTGGACATCTTCGGGCTTAAGACCGTGACCGTCCTCGGCCGCACGCTCGGCGCGCGTCACCACCTGGATCACGCCGTGCTCCAGGTCCTTGGCGATGGTGTCGAAGAAACGCCAGAACGGCACCAGGGCGCCCTCATCTTGATTCTGGATGGCCTGAGCCGATTCCTGGAAGGCCGAAAGCATGGAGCGCTCGCCCGTGGACATGTGCTTGGCCTTAACGCCGTGCTTGCGCACCTCGGTCATAACGTCGGGCAGCACCTTAAACTGATAATTCGCAAAGGGGTAGCTCTCCGTAAAGTCCTTGCGGCTGGCATAGCCGATCAGGTCGCTACGCGAGCCATCAAAGGCAAATACGTTTTTGAGCACGGTGCTCTGGGCCTCGTAGTCCTGCTCGAGCTTTGCCGAGGCGGCTTCGTTCTTTTGCAGCACGCGGCGCTGGATAACCTCGTCCACGCTGGAGCTGGAGAGCGAAAGGCGCGTGTTAAAGCGGCCCTGAATCTTTGAGAAGTCGTCGCCCACGATCATGGCCACCTCGTCGATGGCCTCCTGGCTGGTCACCATAACCCACACGCGACCGCCGCAGCGGCTGCCCAGCTCCTCGACGAGCGTCTGGAGCGAGAGCATCAGGCTCGTGCTCATATCGGCATCGGAGCCAATAAACTGACCCACCTCGTCGGCCATGAACAGCAGGCGGAACTCACCGCCGCACTCCTCGGCGCGCTTATCGGCATACTGCTTGACCATCTTGGCAAAGGAGTCGGCGGCGATGGCGTCGTCCTCGGTGCCGTCGAACCAGTGGCGCGCAGCCCGTTCACTCATGCCCAGCACCTCTTGCAGGGCCTCGACAATATAGTCCTCAAAGTAGCTATAGCTCTCGCGGTCCTCGAGCCAGTTGCCCTCGCTGATGCGCTCGTAGGCAGCGCGGAACTCCTGCGTCTTGCCCTTGCTATCGATATGCTGCTCCAGGCGTGCGAGCTTTAGGTCCTCGCCAAAAAAGCCCAGGTGCTCAAAGAACACGCGTTCAAAGGCGCGCAGCAGGGCCGTGTGCGAGGTGTCTCCCTCTTTCCACTGGCCGCCCTTGCTGTCGATGTTAAACAGGATCGCCTCGGTGGGAACCTCGCAGCAGCGACGGACCTTGGCGTCCACCATGGGGTCGGAAATCTTGCCCTTAAAGTAATCGACGGCGGGCTTGCCGGCGATGACATCGTTTTGTAGCAGATACGAGAGCATCTTGAGGAAGTGCGATTTACCGGAGCCAAAGAAGCCGCTGATCCACACGCCCATGTTGTCGGTGGGAACGCTAAGGGCCTTGTCGTACGCCTCGAAGAAGTGTGCAAAGTGACCCTGCAGCTCGCGCGTCACCACGTACTCGTCGAGCTCCTGGCGCACCGAATCGTCGCTGGCGTCCTGCACCTTAACGACGCCGTTAATGGAACGGTTGATGTCCTTGGAAAACAGGTCTTGGATGATCATCTGTCGCTCCTAAGAAATGTCGAACGCGCGGTAATAGTTGCTGGCGTTCTCTTTGTTGAACAACTTGAGCTGGCGGCCATCGAAGCTGCCGGGGTACATGACGACGACGGGCACGGTGCCAAAGTCGGCAAGCATGTCGTTGAGCAGGTTGTGCACGCGCAGCAGCGGAAAGACCTCGCCCACGCCCGTGAGCAAGATCACGTCGCCGGGCTGATGCGGCTGAGTGTGCTCCAACAGGTACTGGGCAAAGCTCTTGGAACTGCAGGGCTTCTGCAGCTCCTTGACTTGCGCCTCAGAGCCGATCTTTGCCTCGCGCCGGGGAATTGCACGAAGGATGCGGCGCTGCTCGCAAATGTCGAGCATCACGTCGTACAGGTTAAAGACCTCCAAGTTGCACGGCAGCTTGCCGGCCTGGGCGTCCGCTTTGAGCTCTTCCACGTAGGCACGGCATTCGAACTCCAGCGAGGGGTCATAGCAAAACGTGTAGAAGCCGATCTCGTTGCCGATGCCCTTGTTGGCCAAAAAGTCCTGGTCCTGCAGGCGATCGCGCAGGGCCTCGCGGCGATGGTCGAAGTCCTCGTGGATGCGCTCGGCGCGATTGCGCGGGCGAATGTGCGGCTGATTTGTTGCCATGGGCTACATCACCTGCCCGGTAAGCGCGGCCAAGGCATCCGTGTCGCCCAGGTCGCGGATGGCCTGCTCCACATCCGGATCCAGCAGCAGGGGCTGGAGTGCGTCGGTGCGCTGCGAGGCCTTAAAGCCGGCACTGCGCAGGATCTGGCGCAGGGTGCCCTTAATGCGGTCCAGCGTGGCGTCCGACCATTTGACGGCCTCGGCATGCTCAACCTGAAAACGGGTGACAAACGCGTTGAGATCGACGTCGGTAAAGGTGTAGTCGAAGTTGGCCATGCGCTCGCCGATCTCCACCTGAATGAGCTCGCGGACCATGGTGTAGCGACACATCATGGCAAACAGATTTGCCTGGGCTGCCTGGTCGGGCATGCCGTTGGCGATCAGGTCAATGATGCGCGTAACCGCCTGGCCGGCGGCATCTTTGTCGATGCCGCGGGCAGCACACTGCGCCTCGTCGAGCGCTACGGCATCGAAGCGACGCAGACACACGCGGGCGCGATCGGCCAACATGCGCTCGGTGGGATACTGAAACAGGTTTTCGTGCTTAACGCGCGCGATGATGTCGTCATCGCTCACGCCGTCCAGGCGCAGCGCGGCGACGATGCGCATCTCGGGCAGCAAAAACTGCTCGCGGGTGAGCACGCCTCCCAGCGATATTTTGTCGGTGTTATCCACAGGACACACTCCAAGGGTTCGGGCCTTTTTATTCGCACCGGGTCGATGCAAACATGCCTTCCAATTCTACCGTTTAAGCACGGGAGCGTGGATGCTGGAGCGGGTAACCGGGAGACGCATTTCTACAGACGGCAGCAAATGGCCGGTGGGCCGTTTGGCCCGCGCGGCTCACAGACCGAAGGTGAGTTAATTGCACAACAAAGTCCCTACAACTGCGTGGTGCATATGAAGAGCAGTCAACACGAGCCTTGCTCCCCCGAAGTGATAGTGACAACAAATCGCTTTCATCCTGTTTCGGACTACACTCTATTTATCATCGAAAAAGACTGCCAACATATATAGGAGCCCGTATGTCTACTGATAAGCCGCTCATCCTCGCGAAGGACAATTCTGTCCCTACGACCAAAAGCCACTACGAAGCACGTAGAGCTGTCCAACAATCCATCTCCCTCGGCTACAACGACCTCGTCAGTGGCCGCGTGCGCTCCTGGAAACAGGCAAAGGCCGAGGCTGATCGGATGCGGGCTCTAAAAAACTAGGCAGCTCACCCCTCCCCCATGTAACAACCCTGTAAATCATAGCGGCGCACTCGAGTTTTACCGTGATGCGGTCGCGCCTGGCGCTCCACTGTGCTAAAGTATCCCGAACGTTCAAAC
>OIYV01000763.1_pt1 | contig 16907 bp, 17 predicted proteins | sample 1588251 | NCBI WGS metagenome assembly OIYV01 (sample SAMN03283282) | human gut metagenome | biome: human-associated habitat; material: feces | host: Homo sapiens | place: Peru | collected 2012
GTTTTGAAGGTAACCTTATTCTCCTTAAAACCGGGAGTATACATGTTAGTCATGTTGGTTGTAAGGGTATTCATCCATTCGGTTGTGGCTTTTTGCGTATTAAGCGCTGTTACAAATGAATCATTCATAGCCGTTCTCCTTGTTGTTTCTGTTATTACGTTTTTCTTCCTTGTCTTTTCTTGATTGATCACGATATGACAAGTTTTCGTATTCTAGTCCTTCATCATTGAATTTTTGTTTCAATAATGGGATGTTTGATTTTAGATATTGTTCTACTGCTGCATCTCCCGGTAAGAATTCTGCTGAAATTTTGCCGGCACGGTTAACTTTCAAGATTACAGAGAGGTTTTTGTCAAAGTCAACACGGAAAGATTTGTTTGTTTCTTGAGATTCTTTTAAGGCATTTAATAAACTCTTTGAAACTTTTGCTGAATGTGTTTCTTCAATGTCTTTTAGTGTTGCCTGATTTGCCATATCAGTAGCTTTTGCATCTTGTGCAACTTGAGAGTTATTTTCAACTAAGTTTTGGAAGAATTTTGCATCGGCTTCTGTCATTTTGATTGCTTTTTCTTCGGCTTTCTTAGCTGCTGATGCCGAGTTAGATTTGCTTGTTTTTTTAGAACTTGCTGTTTCTAGATTTGCATCAATAAATTTAACAATGTCGCTTGTTTTGTTTGTTGTTAAATTTTCTTTCAACTCTTGTACAGGCGAAATTGGCGCGAAAGTTATAACTTTCATATCTTTAGAATTTGTATCGTTTTTGTTTAACTTAACTGCATCTTCCGGTGTTATGTCACCAACTTCTTGTGCTATATCTTTAATGATTTTTACGTCATTGTCAACTTTTGAATTTGATTTATTGCCGGTAATTCCTTTGTTTGTAGTAGATTTTACTTCACCTTTAACTTCTGTTTTTGCATTTAATTTTTCACTATTTTTGCCCAATTTGTCAAAATCAAAGTTGTTTTGTGACAAATTGTTTTTTGTATTATTTTTAGTAACATTTGAAACTAAATCATCTTCAACGATGTCGAGATTTTTAACATCTGCACTTGCGGTTGAACCGATGACTTCAATGTCTTTATCGTTGCGAGCTATAGTGCTTGCAGCTTTATTATCCGGAGTAACACCGTTGTCAATGATATCAAAATCTATCAGCAATTCGTTTTTGTCGTCGTTTTTGCCAATAACTAAATCATCAGTTGAATCAATATCGTTAGAAACTCCATTGTTGTCGTTTAAATTTGATTCTTGATTACGATTGTTGCTTGATAAATCTAATAAATCAGAATCTTTTGAATGTTCTCTGTTTAATTTTGATTTATCATTTTTTTCTGTTTCAATTTCTTTGTCTGATTTTATTGCTGTAGAAACTTGTGCCATTTGATTTTCATTTTTGTTCGATTTTAATTCAACTTGTTTGTTGTTAACTAAAACGATTTCTTTTACAAGTTCTTTTTCTGCTTTTTGATGAATGTTTAACTTTTCACTTGCTGAAAGGTTTTCTTTGTTTAAAGTTTTATCAAAAGATGTTTTATTTTCAGTTGTAGAGATAAACTGAAAATCTTTTGTTGAGTTTACAGTTTTACCCGCTGTTTCTGTTGTGTTTGCCGGTTTAACGTCAGTTTTTGCATTGTTTGCAACATCAATGTCAGACATCATGGATACAGCATCCTTAAATGATGTACCTTCTGCAGTTTTTACGGCAGGTTTTGTTGTTGTAGCTTGTGCTACTTGAACATTGTTATCAATTTTTTGGGCTGATGTTTTGTTAATTTCCATGTTCTCTCTCTATCTCTCTTTGATATTGCTCTAGCAACTCTTGCTCTTCTCGTGTTTCTCTAGATTGTTGGAAGTATCTTTGAACACCTAATTCTGACATATTTTTCAATTCTGCAGCTTTTTCTTCTGCAATGTAGGCATCTCTTGATTTTTCCTTGTGTTTTTCAAGTACTTTTACCGCTTGTTCCAGTTCGACAAGTTTTTGCATTTCCTGCTGAACAATCTCTTCTTTTTCTTGTCTTACAAGTTCAAGCTGTTCTGCTTTTTCCCATAAATGATGTAAGTAGTTGTCATAAGCTTCCATCATTGTGAAATCAGCGTGTCTTTGGTTTTGTTTTGTAACTTCAATTTCAGTGTTGTTACGTTGAATATCTGCCTCAGCCTCGTATAACGCTTGCTGAGCTTTTTGAAGAACCATCAATTGCTCTTCTTTTTTACGTATTCTGAAATCAAGTACTTTTTGTAGTCTATAAACGAAAGGCATATTACACTCTCACATTAACATTATGGGGCATAATGCATTTTGTTTATACATCTATTTGTATGATTTATTTAATGATTTATTTTTTAAAGTCAATATTTTTAAATTTGAGCGATTGCGACTCTGTCAATTTCTGCTAAATCTTTTATGATTTCGATATTTTTGTAACCATTAGTTTCTAAAAGTTCTTTTATCTCTTTGCTTTGATCTATGCCCATTTCAAACAATAAATATCCATTCTTGTTTAAATAATTTTTAGCTTCTTTAATAATTTTTTCATAGAATTCTAAACCCTTGGCATCTTTAGTGAAAAGTGCTAATTCAGGATCAAAAGTTACTTCTTTTTGAATTGTAGCTTTTTCGCTTAGAGGGATGTATGGCGGATTAGAAACGATTAAATCAAATTTTTCATCCACATTTTCAAATAAATCAGACTTAAGTACTTTAACCTTTTTGCTTAAACCTAAATTTTTAATATTTTCTTCTGCAATTTTTAAGGCTTTTTCTGACACGTCAAGAGCCGTTGCGTTGCTCAATGTGTATTTAGCTATAGTGCAAGCCAAAATACCCGTGCCGGTTCCGATATCAAGCGCAGATTTAAGATTGTTTTTATTGATAATATCAATAGCTTTTCTTGCTAAAATTTCAGTTTCATCACGAGGAATAAGAGTATCTTTGGAAACTTTAAACTTATCGCCCATAAAGTATGAAAATCCTAAAATATGTTGGATTGGCATGCGAGTACGGGCACGAAGTTGCGCTTTTTCTCTGACAAGATTAAGCTTACTTTCGTCTAAACGTTTGCCCATAACGATATCAATGGCACTGTAACCGCAGAAATGTTCAATAAGCATTTTAACTTCGGCATTAGCCTCGTTTTGCTCAATCCCCGCTGAGGTCAATATTTTCACTATTTCTACTATACTCATCTAAAATCTCACTTATCATTGTTTTTAAATCAAATTTTGACAAATTTTTTGTATCTTTTTTGTCTATATTATATTTTTTGCACAAACGCTCGTAATAATAAAGTTGTTTTTTTGTCGGAGGTTCTTTTTGCATTTTAACGTCTTGCAAAAATTTTCGTTTTTGTTTTTCAAAGGCTTTTTGTGCCTCAATTAAAGGTTTTTGTGTTTCTTTGTAATCGTAATATGACTTGCATTCTTTTAAATACAAAAGTGTGTCAGACTTGAAGTCTTCATCGTAGAGAAGGTCTTCGAGAAATTCAAAATGAGGATTCTCCATTTTGAAATAATATTCTTCGTCTTCAATAAATTTTTCGTATATTTTTTGAACGTCAAAATCAGGACATTTTTTTACCAATGCCCTTAAAAAGTTACATAGCGCTGATTTTTGAGTTTTGCTCAGAGCTAAATAAATTTTATTTTTAACGTATGACATAACATAATATTAACGCAAAATATCTTTAACAGATAATTTTTCACCGATTTTTGCGTGGTGAAATGCCAACATTTTTTTGTAAATAGGATTTGAAACGTTTGAAGTTGGAACTGAAACAGTTTTTTCTTCTTTTTCAACAGGTGTTTCAACTTTATCTAAAACTTGTAATCTAATTACTTTGTTATCCATTTTAAAATCCTCTTTAAATCTCTCGTACTTATATAAAGAAATTTTTTCAAAAAAAGTTGCCTTTTTAGATGATTTTATGTTAACAAATATTTACAAAAAAGTAAATCACGTATAAAATGGATTTTGTGAAAAATGGTTTCAAATCATGTAGACATCATGGTTTTAGCTGTTTGTAAATTTTTGTAAAAATTTTAAAAACTTGGCTGAAATCATGACAATAACTGAATATAAAACCTCTTTATATAAATATAGTATTAGTAAAACTATGGATAAACTATGGCGTTAACTCTAGAAAACATCAGACAACTCTATAATTTACCAAAAACAGCTTCTGATAAAGAGGTTATGGCGTTTGCAAAAGCAAACAACATCGAAATCAGCTTTTCAGGGGCTAAGAATACTGCAAATTTAAAAGACTTAAAAGGAAATGCAGGAGGTTCTGTATTTGGTTTTAATAACAACCAAAATGCACAAAAAAAGACTCCTGTTACATTTACATCAAAAACTAAATTTAATTTTGGAAATACTCCAAAATTTAACGCAAATGTTCCATTATCAAGCCAAAGTACGTCTATTTTTGGCAATGGCTTTGGTGGCGGAAATTCAAATACTCCTTCATTGTCACAAACTCAAAATGTTGGTCAATTAGCTTCTGCATCAGGTGCGTTGGGCAAAGATTATGCTGCTGATTTCAAAAAGGCAAATGACAATTGGTTTAAAAACATGAATTTTAATTTTGCAAAAGTGTCAAATGATACTGTTGATTCATTCTTGACTAAACAATTTGCTAAAGGTGATGAAGTTAAATCTAAATTTGCCGGTAAAATTGCAGATCCGGAAATGTCAAAAGTTGTAAGTGTAAAATATAATCAACAAACTGGTGAAATTATAAAAATTCACGATGATGGTTCAGAACACAAAGAACAAATGACGGCCGAACAATTAAAAATGTACCAAGGAGTAAGTAAAAAATATAAATTGGTATCATCTGAATATGTTGACGGTCGTGTAATTGAACACATGGCAAATGGTACAACTCGTGAAAGAGAAGCATTCTTTGGTGAACGTGGATACCAAAAGGATGGTAATTCTGTAGATGAAGAATTGCAAAATGCGTTCCCAGGAGATTATGCAAATATTAAAACTGATGATGACAGAAAAACTTTGATGGCAAGATATATCAAAGAAAACATGAAAAATATGTCACCGGAAGAACGTGAAAGAAAAATTGATGAATTATTAAAGAACACAGACCGTTCATCTACATCAGGTATTTACTTAATGTCGATTGCAGGTGGTTTGTCTAGAGTTGCAAGAAAACATGCAAATAGTAGAATTATTACATCTCGTGATTCTGTAGAAGCTCAAGTTACAACAGCACAAGCAGCAATTACTCAAGGTATTTCAGAAAGAGGCTTAACATCTGCTGACCAAGCTCAAGCCATTAGAGATGCAGAAGAACTTGCTGATGATTTTGGTCAAGGTACTCATTATGCACAAACATTAGGTTCTAACATTGCTACAATCTCTGCAGATAACATTGAACAAGCGGGCATGTCAGCTATGAAAAGGGATGCTTCTACTTTTTCAAGAACAGCAACAAAAATTATTGAAAGTACAAAAAGCACGCATGATGCATTTGTAGAAGCTTTAGATGGCAATAAAGAATTAGCTGATAAAGTAGAAAATGAACTGGCAGATAAATTATTTGAACAATATGGTTTAAAGGGCGGAAAAATTCAAGATGCTAAAATCTGTACAGATAGTAATGGCGTAAAAAAAGCTCAAGTTTGTGCCGTATCAGGTTGTGCAGAAATTGAATTGGATTTATTAAGTGGTGAAACACAAGCTGCCTTAAAAAAATTTGCAAAGCTTGACATCGCTACTGTTAGTGATGAACAAAAGGCCAATTTAAGCCGAGTTACTTCTAAAGTTATAGATACAGTAAAACCAGAAGAAAGGCAAGCTGTTGCTCGTTTAGGTGTAACGTCAGAAACTAGTATTCAAGATGCAAAAGTTCAAGCTCAAGTGATTACTGAACGTTATAAAGGTTTTGAAGAATTATCTGAAGATGCAAGAAAGGCATACTTAAGTGAACAAGGTAAACAAGGCCATAAGTATCAAGAAGAAAACCAATTAATGGCAGATGAATTAGGTCGTAAGCATGATGTTGATGATATTTATAACATTACAAATGCTGATTTTGTTCAAATGTATGAAAATGCAAAAATTCAACAAGAAATCGCACAAAGAACTGTTGATTCAGGTAATGAAGATGCAATGACAAATTTAGCAAACCATGCTTATGAATTAGATCCTGAAAACGTTGACGATGTTGTTAAAATGTTAAAAGAACAAGGTTCTGAAAAGACATTAAAAGCTTTGGACGAAGCTAAAGTTCGTTACGAAGAACAAGCTCAACGAGATAAAGAAGTAGCAGAGTCTAAAAAAGCTGAAACTCAACGTGCAAAAGAAGCTCAAGAAGCAGCTGAAAAAGCAAAAGTTCAAAAAGAGGCTCAACCACAAACTCAAACAACTAAAACTTCATCAGCAAAAAAAGATAATGTAGTTACTGTTTCTACAAACAGAAATCTTTCTAGTGCAAGTATTCTAAAAACAATTACTTCTAAAGAGTTTAAAGAAAAATCAATTGCTGAAAAGAAGGAAGCGTTTAAACAATTAAATACAAGAGAACGATCTCAAGCAATTGGAGAAATGGTTGAATCAACTGATGCCTCTTCATTAAAGAGTTTAATGTTTAGTAGCTTTAAAACTGATATTTTGAAATATCTTGTTCAACACTCAAATGCTAAAAATAACGCTAAATTACAATATGTAGAAAGATTCTTATCTCAAACAGATAAGAAAAATCTTGAAAAAATGAAAGAGGATTATTCAAAAAATAAACCGTTGAATGATTTTATTTAATAAAATATTTAAAAGGCGGGCGGATTTGAAAAATCCGCCCGCCTTTTTGTTTGAACTCTATAAAATTACTTTATTAAGAATGTTCAATTTGTAAAGTAACTGTTGTCAAATCACAAACTTCAGATGGTCCAAAGTATTGGATGGCACCTGGGAATAAGTAACGGTCGTTCATAGCCCATTCTTCTCTCATTGAATCCAGTTCTTTGAATACTTTGCCGTCTAATTTGATTAATGCTTTTTGGATAACAGGTTTCATTTCACCGTGACGTTTTTCCATGTTCATCATCATTGTTAGAGGAACACCGCCGGCAACCCATTCTTTAGCAGGTTTAATCAAGTTTTTAACTGATGATAAGTAACCTGTTAAACCGAAGTTGATTAAAGCAAAGGCATTGAAGCCTAATGAGTAGCAGTAATCAGCATCGAAGTTAGAAGGGAATGCGCAACGTCCTTCGTAACCGAAGAAGTGAGCTTGGTCTGAGAATTTACCAACGTAAACGCCTTCATCTTTTAATTCGTTTAATCTTGTTCTAATCATTTCAATTAATAATTTTTCTGTTTCAATTCTAGAAACTTGAACGTTACCGTGAGGATCTCTGTCCATTAATAATTGAGCTTTGATTAAAGCAGGTAAACTCATGAATAATTTAGCGTTATTTTCGCTTAATTTTGAAGCGATGATTTTGAATTTTTCTTCAGAACGAACATTTTGATATGTTTGGTCTGTTTCTAATTCGTGTGTTAAATCGTTCAAGCTAGAGATTAAATCTTTCATTTCTGGAATAAATTCAATTAAGCCTTCTGGAACGATTACAATACCGAAGTTTTTACCATTTTCTGCACGTTTGCAGATAATTTTGCACATATCTTCAACGATTTGGTTTAATGACATTTTCTTTTCTTCAACTTCTTCTGAAACTAAGCAGATATTTGGTTGAGTTTGTAAAGCTGCTTCTACTGCAACGTGTGATGCACTTCTGCCCATGATTTTGATGAAGTGCCAATATTTTTTAGCTGAATTTGCATCTCTTTGAATATTACCGATTAATTCAGCATAAGTTTTTGTTGCTGTGTCAAAGCCGAAAGAAACTTCAATTTGTTCGTTTTTTAAGTCGCCGTCGATTGTTTTAGGACAACCGATAACTTGAATACCTGTATCATTTTTTACAAACCATTCAGCAAGTAATGCTGCGTTCGTATTTGAATCATCACCACCGATGATTACAACTGCTGAAATGTTTAAGTCTTTGCAAACTGCAAGTGATTTTTTGAATTGTTCTTCTGTTTCAAGTTTTGTTCTGCCTGAACCAATAATATCAAAGCCACCAGTATTTCTGTAAGCGTCGATAAATTCTTTAGTCATTTCAACGTATTTGCCTTCAATAATACCAGAAGGACCGCCTAAGAAACCGTATAATTTGTTTTCTGGATTTGCTTGTTTTAATGCGTCAAATAAACCTGCGATAACATTGTGTCCGCCAGGAGCTTGACCGCCTGATAAAATTACACCTACGTTTTTAACAGGTGATGATTTTTTATCGCTTGTTGATTTGAACGTTACGATTGGTTTGCCGTAAGTTTTAGCAAATAATTCTTTGATAGCTTCTTGATCTCTTACCGATTCAGTAGCTTTTCCTTCTTCCATTTCTAAGTTATTAATGCCGTCTGCTAGGCATTGTGGAAGTTTTGGTTCATACTTTAATCTTTCTGTTTGTAATGGTGAAAGTGTTCTCATAATGATTTTTTCCTTTATTTTTATAATACCTTCACTACAAATATATCACAAAGATGTTTATTTGACTTTTATATTTTTATTAAGAACTTTCGCGTGTTCTTTCATTTCTCGTTTTCTTTCGCTATTAGGAAATTTTATGATGGCGTCTTTTAAAAGTTCTAAAGCTTCTGTTTCTCGCCCTATTTTTTCATAAGCGTAGGCTAAATTTAAATAAATTCTATCGTCTGTTTTTGAATTTATGCTAAACGCTTTTTTGTAATATCTCAAACATTCGTCCATATTTTCTGAGCAGTAATAAGCCATTCCGAGTTGGTTGTTTGCTTCAAAAGAATTAGGGTTAACATCTAGTGCTTTTTGACAATACTCAATTGCACTTTCCCAGTTGCCTTTTTTTGCGTAGGAAATTGATGTCGCAAGTAGAGCATCAAAATGTTTTGGATTATATTCTAACAATTTCAAATATATTTCTAATGCGTAATCTAAAAGTGATTTGTCTTTTTTCTCATAAGCGCTATTTTCAAGTCTTTGAGCAACTATATATGCCAAATTCTTGTCGCAATCTGAATTGAATATGTAAGTTACAGAATCTAATATTTTTTGTATTTCGTTTAACTCTAAATAAGATTGCGTTAAAAGTTCTATGTTTGGTTCGTCTTGTTTTAGCTTAAAACTTTTGAAAGCATAATAAGCCGATTTTTTATAATCTTGTTTTTCTAAATATATTAACGCACAATTATAAAGTGTATTTTGGTCTTCTGGATAGTATTCAAGAAATTTTTCATAACTTTCTAACGCTTCACTATCTTTTTTTATTTGTTGATAAGCAAGTGCAAGGTTATAGTTTGCATAAGGTTGTGCGTTGTTTTGTGATAATGCAATTTTTAACAATTCAATTGAAAGTTTATATTTCTTTTTGTCATAAAGCTCTATACCCTTCGTGAAATAAGCGTCAAAAGTCGACATCTTTTCGCGAATTTGTTTGAGTTTTATTTTACATTTTTCTAGTAATAAACTATCCATATTTATATTGTAGTATAATATAATAAAAAAATGAAAAAATCAGGAAAAATTTAATGTTTGATTACATAAAAGGTGAACTAACTGCAAAATATCAAAATAAAAAAACATGCTATTTTACTGTTGAAAATTCAGGTATAGGCTATCTTTTAGAGGTTAGTTCAAAAGATTATTTCAAAAAAAACGTAAATGAAAATGTTAAGATTTTTACAGTTTTAATTCACAGAGAAGACTCTATGAATTTGTGTGGATTTTTGAATAAAGAAGCCAGAGATATTTTTAATATTTTGGTTTCTGTGTCAGGTGTTGGCTCAAAAATGGCACTATGCTTGTTAAATGAATTTGAAGTTAGTGATTTGATTTATTTTGTGATAAACGAAAATTCAAAAGAACTTACAAGAGCAAAAGGCGTCGGAGTTAAATTAGCACAAAAAATTATTTTAGAATTAAAAGATAAATTAATAAACTTAGATACCACAATTCAAACGGTAAAAAGTGTTGATATGCCTGATGGAACAGAGGATATTCAAAATATTTTAATTTCCTTGGGATATGGCGAAGAAGAAATTTCAAAGGCTATAAATCAAGCTATTTCAACAGGTAAAAAAGTTAAAGATAGTGAAGACTTTTTGCGAGCGACATTGCAAATTCTTTCTGCCTAAAATTCATTATTTACGCTTATTTGAGCATGCTGAATTAATGTAAATCTTTTGTAACATTTTTTCAAAATACTAGCAAAATTTAATCTTGCGATACGTTCATGTATATGTAGGTAAATTAAGGTTATTATATTCATGATTAATCCAATCAGTGCAAATCCAATTGCTCCAAAGACAACAAAAACAAGCATTTTCTACGTTAATGACTTGCACGGACAAACAATGAAGATGGAAAAAATCTATAACATGTCAAAAACTTTTGACCAATTTGTTCCGTCTGAAAAAACAACAAAATTAAAATTGTCTTCTGGCGATATTATGTTAGGTGAAAGCTCAAAACCAAACGTTATTGCTTCTAAATTCTTAGAAATGATTGGTGTTACAGCTACTGCAGTTGGTAACCACGAATGTGATGGCGATTCAAAACAATTATATGATTTAACAAAAGACAAAAACTATAAAATGTTAGGTTTAAATGTTAAAATCGATGAAAAAAATCCATTAAGCAAAAGAATTGAAAAATCATACATCCAAGAAAAAGACGGTGAAAGATACGGTATCATCGGTTTATTACCACCTGACTTATTCACTCGTGTAGCAAAACCTGATAACTACAAAGATTTCCAAGTTGATGATTTTGACAAAACAATTAAAGATGTACAAGAAGAAGTAAATAGATTACAAGAACAAGGCGTAAATAAAGTTATTGTTATCTCTCACTCAGGTAACGCAAACGAAAAAAGATTAGCTCAAGAAACTTCTGGTATTGACGTAATCTTAGGTGGTCACTCTCACGAATTAATTAAAGACGTAAAAGAAGGCGAAAACTTATTCTACGGTAAAGATGGCAACCCAGTTGTAATTACACAAGCCGGAAAAGATGCAGATAACATTGGTGTTTTAAACTTAGAATTTGATGAAAACGGTGTTATCACAAAAGTTCAAAACAACGTAACTCCAACAAAAACTTTCAGAAGAAATTTAATCATGAAATACTTCTCTGAAAAAGTTTTAGGAAAACCTGAAATGGTTGGTACAGTAAAAGCTGCTGATCCAGAACCTGCAAACAGATTAGGTGCAGAAAACCCACACGCAGACTTCGTAGCAGATGCAATGAAAGAAGCTACAGGTGCAGAAATTGCAATCTTAGGTTCCGCAAACTTAAGAAATACATTTGAAGCAGGTGCAATCACATCAAGAGATGTATCAAGCATCGTTCCTTTCAAAAACGGTATGGTAGTTGCTCCATTAAGTGAAAAAACTTTAGTTGATGCTTTAAAATTCGGTGCTCACTCATTAGTTAGCGCAGGTACAAAACCTGGTATCTTGCAAGTTTCAGGCTTAAACTATAAAATGAACAAAGCAGGTGAATTACTTTCAGCTGAATTCGTTGATAAAAACGGTAACAAACAAGCTTTAGATATTAACAATCCAAAAGAAGATAAAACTTTCAAAGTTGCATTAGATACATATTATGCAAACGGCCGTGACGGTTTCTCAATGTTAAGCTGCATGGACAAAGTTGAACAAACTTTTGAAGACGATAAAGATAAAATGGTTATGGCTAAATTAAAAAGAATGACTCAAGCTGGTCAACCAATTGAAGTTAAAGCTGATAACAGAATCCAAATCGTAGACTAATTTTAAGGAATAAAATTAAGAGATAAAAAAGGCGCCAAGTTTATTTAATAAACTTGGCGCCTTAAAGTTAATAATATAAAGCCTGAAATCCTTATATAGAGTGCATTGTACAAACTCTAAAAATAATTGTAAACAAATGTAACAACATAACCCAAAAGCCTAAAGTTTCCATGTGAATCTGCCGATATATAAAATGTAAGGGAAAACAAATTAGTAGTAAGGGAAATGTGGAATATGGCTTTAAATGTATCTTATGTTCAACAATATTATCAAGGAATTGATGCTCAAACTTTAAAATCAGCAACAAGAAACATCTTAGCTAACGCTGAAGCAAGATCTTCTGCTAATCAAGTTAAAGGTGTTGATGTTGATTTATACAACGGTCAAATCGATGCTATGACTGCAAGACAAGTTGCAATGTCTGGTGCAGGCTTACAAGTTACTTTAAACAACAACTTAGCAACAGCAATTAAATTCTTAAAAACAAAAGCAGCTGAATCAACAAAATCTTCAAAAACAGCTGATGTAATTTCAATTGCTTCTGCAAACAAAGATAAAGAAGGCTCAAATCCTTTCTACAACGGTGATGTAATCGATTACTCTAAAAAAGAAGACGATAAAAAAGAATATTTATTCATCACTGCTGCATAAACAAATTTTAAAATAAATTTCCTTATTTCCTTCCCTATATACAAATTTTCAACCACCTTTGGGTGGTTTTTTTTTGCATATTTAGAATTGAAAAAATACTGAACTTCGTTCAGTCCTTATTTCCCCTCTCGCAAACGATTATCAATCGTTTGTTCGGCAGAGTCCTATATACAAATTTTCTGCCATTTCGAAATAAACGGCTTTTTATTTAATGTTTGATACGAATTATTTAGGATGTCGACGGAGTAACATGACATCATGTGTATATTTCAATTTTAATGTCATTATTTACAAGTTGTATTGCCGTTAGCTTTTAATGTACTGCAATGCAAATAGTCAACATTATTAAATTTTATAATCCAAGATGTATAATTATTTACAGATGAAAAATTAGTTTCTGTATCAAGTTCTAAGCCATTTTCGCCAAATCCTATATTAAATATATCGACACCAATTGTGTTATAGCCTTTGTCTTTGCCATCAATATCAAAAAAAACTAAACTAGGAGGATTTTGAAATATAATTGAAGAACCATCATTAAATGTTGCACTATACTTATCAGATGTAAATGAAATTTTCTGTCCTGTTTTATAATTACTTATTGTACTGGCAAAACATGAAGAAGTGTTATTACTATTGCAAATACTCTTTGTATTCATATATTCTAAAACCCGTGGTGCATAAGAGGAATCTTCCCAATTATCATCATACTTTTTTAGCGCAACCTTGTATGCTTGGTCAATATCAGCATACATAGTTTGAACTTTTGCCACAATTTGTTGGTCTTCCATATTACTTTGCAAGTTTGGAATTGTTAGAGCTGCAACTACACCCAAAATACCCATTACCATAAGTACTTCTGCCAATGTAAATGCTTGTTTTGTTATATTAAAAATTTTCTTCATTATAAAACCTCGTCAAATAATAATATTCAGTTTAACGTATTTTTTAGTGTTTTTCAAGCCTTGCGATTATGCAATAACTTGTTCGTAATTTGGTTCCAAGTGGATAGAAACTTCAGTATTTCCGATTGTTTCGCTAAGTCTGTGTTCAATTTTGTCACAAAGCTTGTGGCTATTTTCGATTGTCAGATTTTTGTTTGCAATAATTACAAGCTCAATATTTTTCTTAATGCCTGATTTTCTTGTTCTAAGGTGCTTTATTGCAATTAAATCAGAACCGTCGATGAAGCTATCGATGATTTCTTCAATTTTTTCGACTTCCTCTTCACTCAAGGATTTATCAACAAGGTTGTTTTTTGCTTGGTTACAGATTCTTAGCCCAGCAACTAAAATGATTGTTGCAACAACAAGTGCAATGATTGGGTCTAAAATGTGGATATTAGTTATTTTTATTAAAATTAAACCAAAGCAAACACCCGCAGATGAAAGAATGTCTGTTCTAAGATGTTCTGCATCGGCGTAAACAGCTATTGAACCTGTTTTCTTTGCAACGTGGAATAAATACCAGCTTATAAAACAGTTTATGATAGCGGAAATAGCCATTACATAGATACCTAAATCAACGCTAATTTCTGCATTTGCGTGAAAAACAATCTTTTTAACAGCCTCGTATGCAATGTAAAGTGCTGCAAAAATGATTAGCCAACCTTCAATAAATCCGGACAAATCCTCATATTTTCCGTGACCGTAAGAATGGTCCTCATCTGCAGGTTGAGCAGATTTTATAACCGAAATATATGCAATGAAAGAGGCAAGTAAATCTGAAAATGAGTGAATTGCTTCTGATATAATACCGATACTGCCGGAAATTACACCGGCAATAATTTTCATCGCAATGAGCATACAATTTGAAAAAATAGAAATTGTAGTGGCCAGTTTTTTTGCTTTATTGTTTTTTTGAATATCCATATCTTTAAAATTACTCGCTAAAATCAAGTATAGAACCTTCTTGTGGTTCAATGTTTCCTGCATATTTGTTTGCAATTTTGTTTTTGGCATTTAGCGATTTAAGTTTTAATGCAACATCTGCTTTTAATTCTTTAAGCTTAGCCAAATTTTCATTTTCTTGTTTTTGAATATCTTCAATAATTTTCTTCAATGTAGATGATTCAAAATCTGTCATTTTAAAACTGTTTTTTACGAAATTAACTTTTTCTATTAATTGAGTTTTATGAGCTTCTCTCGATAAAGCCTCGTCATAATTATCTCTTTCAATCAGTTTTTTTATTTCGACTGAAATTGCAAGAATTTGTTTGTATAAAATTTTTAAATGGTCAAATTGTTTTGTCATCGTTAACCTTCATAGTCAGAAGTTGATACTACAGGTGTTTTTTGACTATTGACAATAGCAATAGCTTGTTTCCAAGTTGCACGTAATTCAATCAGATGTTTTAATACTTCATCAATTTTAGATTCATCTTTTTTTATGTTAGCCATAACCAATGTATTGTAGAAGTATTGATATAAGGCTTTTATACGAATAGCAAAATCGCCGCCTTTTTCTTCATCAACTGTGTTGATAAATTCTTCAATAATTTCTTCGCAACCTATGATGTTGTTGTGAATTTCCGGAACATTATTATTCTGCATTGCAATTTTGGCTTTGTTTAAAAACTGAATGGCTCCATCGTATAGTAAAATTAGAATTTTTTCTGGTGATGCTGTTTCTACTTCGTTTCTTTGATAAGTTTTTAAATATGGATTCATAAAAAACCTCTAAATGTGTGTAATATCTATATATTCTTGTTTAATAATATTCCTGAATTGTAGTCCAATTTGTTAACCATGCTAACAAATTCTTCCGTTTGAATAGATTCTACGGTTTTATTAGTTACTATATTATATAATTCTATATTATTCAAGTCGTTGTTAAAACGTATGGTAATGTTTTCAGGATCTTTAATAACAGGAGCTTTGTATTTTCTTTTTTTCTTTTCAATTCCGTCTTTAAACTCTTCGTCTGTATTTAAAAATGACTGATGTTGAGCGTTTTCTTCATTTTCTTCGTCTTCATCTTCTTCATCTTTTTGAAAACCGTCTTCAAAGAACTGATTTTTTTCTTTTTCTTCATCAGTGTTGTTATCAATTCTTTTGTTTAGGACTTTATCGATTTTCCCTACAACCTTTTCACCGGCATTAAGTACTGCTTGTTCAGTGCTTGCAGCCATTTGTGCTGAGGTTATATCTTTGGGTAAACCCAAACTTGACATTGAAAAGCCGTCTACGCTCATTTTCTTCCTTTTTATTTTACAAATTTAACTTGCCTTTATTTACATTATAGTATATAATAGATAAAAATGAATACTTAATGGAGAGTATTTTGAAGAAAAATTTATTAAACAATTTTATAGAAAAATTAAAAGAGTTTCCTCTTTGGATTAAGCAAGTAATCTTCTTACATTTGTACGAAGATTTACAGTCAATGTTGTCTGAAGACTTCATTAACAGAAAAGAGTCAGACCTTTTACACTTGTACGTTCCAGTTTTATCTTATGTTGGTAAATCTGAATTAGAAGAACGTAAAAAAGGTTTTGAACCAAATATGTATTTGTTTTTGGAAGATTTAGATGACGGTCTTTCTATTATGGAAATTGCTCTAAACCGTTTTTGGACTCTTGAAGAAGTTTGTAAACTTTTCATGGCTGCAATTGATGCTGATATGATTAAAGCTCCTGTTCCTGTAAAAATTACTGCAATGGCTGGATTTATGTCAGGTAGATTTAGAACAGGTGAATATTTCAAACGTGTTGGTAAAATCAATGTTGACCAACTTGAAATGACAATCCGTAAACAAAAAGAACTTGTAGCTGCAGGACAAAAAGCAAAAATTGCTCAAGTTATGATAGATTTAGGCTATATTACAGAAAAAGATACTCTATCATTGGTTACAATTAAGGATGAAGCAAGAAAAAGATTTATTTTAGATACTGCTATTATTCCTGAAGGTGTTACTGCAAACGACAGCAAATATGTTGCTGAAATTGAAGAGTTAAAACGTCAAAATACAATTTTGAAAGCTAAATTAGCTAAGTTATTATCAATGTTTAAGAAAAACTAATGTATTATCCAGATAGTTATATTCCGCAAAGATTAGTAAAATTTTTTAGAGATGGACTTGTTGAACAGGAGCATTTAGGCTTTGTGGTTTCAACGGACTTTGAGTTTGGTGAAACTTTTGGCTATCCGTTTTATTTGCGTTCTTGTGCAAAACCTATTCAAGCCTCTTTAATTGTTGATTATGATTTAGATTTCACAAGTGAAGAAATTGCTATTTGTTGCGCTTCTCATGCAGGTGAAAAGTGTCATGTAGAGCTTGCAAAACATCTTTTGAACAAAATTGGTGTTGATAAAAGCAAGTTAAGATGTGGAATTCACAAGCCTGTTTCAAAAACAGCTCAAGAAGAGTTGATTCGAAATGGTGAAGAACCGACTGTTTTTCATAACAATTGTGTAGGTAAACA
>OIYV01000768.1_pt1 | contig 16857 bp, 4 predicted proteins | sample 1588251 | NCBI WGS metagenome assembly OIYV01 (sample SAMN03283282) | human gut metagenome | biome: human-associated habitat; material: feces | host: Homo sapiens | place: Peru | collected 2012
AATTCCATACGAATTACTATTGGCAGAATATCTACACTGATTCAGATATAGCATTTTGGCAAGGTTTTTGTAGAATAATAAGCAAGATAGATTCAAATGTTGGCAGTCGCTTGGAAAACATAGGCTTACCAAAAGATAGTATAAAACTTGAAGAATGTATTGAGCTTATAAATTCTATTTATATAAAAGAGGAAATAGCAATAATATTAGATGATTATCATTTAATAGATAATAAAAATTTAGATGAGTTAATATATAATTTGGTAAAAAGTATGGATAACAAAATCCACCTTATTATAATTACGAGAAATAAGCCAGATATTGAGATTGAAGAACTTCAATTAAAAAAATTGGTGAATTATATTACGAAAAATTGCTTGGAGTTTGAAAAGGATGATATAAAAAAATATTACAAACTCTGTGGCATAAATTTAAATACTTTAAATATAGATGATGTTTATAATCAATATTATCCAGGTTGTGAAGATGATGATGATTTTGAGACAGTTGTTGTAAAAGTAATTAATGGAAGTTATAATTTAGTAATTAGAAAAGTTAATAGTACAAATAACGAACCTATTGATGGTGCTACATTTAAAGTTAATGGTGTAACAACTAAGCCAACAGTTAATGGTGTTACTACTGTTATAGAAAAACCATATAATACTACAAATATAAATGAAGTTGATGAATACAAAATTACAGAGATATCAATTGATTCTGATATTGATTATGTAAAATTAAAAGATCCAGTTGTTGTATATGTTAAAAAATCATTAGAAAAGATTCAACAAAATGGTGAAGAAGTGGAAGTATGTAAGGTTTCTGAAGTATCTTTTGAAAAATCTGCAGTTAGAACTTCTATGAATGTTAAATTGGAAGATGGTACAGTTGTTAAAATAGCTTTAAATACAGATGGAAGAATTGTTGAAGTTGTTTTACCAAATAAACCAACAGGATTTGATTTAAGCTTACGTAAATTTATTTCAAGTGTAAACGGCAATAAACTTGAAGGTGAAGAATCAAGAGAACCAGTTGTTGATACTTCAAAATTAGTAAGTGGTGAATCTACAACAGCTGAATACAAACATACAAAAGAACCAAAATTAGTAAGTCCAAAAGATGTAGTTGAATATACTTTAAGAATCTATAATGAAGGTAAACTTGATGGTTATGCTACTTTAATTATGGACGATGTTCCAGAAGGAGTAGAAATGATTGCTCCTGCATATGATGAAAATGGTAAAGCAGGTAACTTAAATGCTCAATATAGATGGGTTATGTATAAAAAATATGTAGTTAATGATGAAACTAATGAATCAAAAGACGCAAGTAGTTCACAAGTTTCAGATAGTACACAACCTTCAAATAGTACACAACCTTCAGGTAATGTACAAGATGAAACAACAATGATTAGATATAATAATACAACTTATGTTAAAACAACAAAACCAGAAGAGGCTGAATTAATAGTTACAGATTACTTATCTAAATCAAATGGTGAAGCAATGATGGCTGAATCTGGTGCACAAGTAAATCCAAATTTATTAAAGGCATTTAATTATGAAAAAGGTTTATTTACAGAAGAAAATTATAGAGATATAAAAGTAGAATTTAAAGTAAAAGCTACTAATGAAGAAGATAAAATTATTACAAACTATGCACAAATAACAGAGGATGCAGACTCAACAGGTGGTCCAGTAACAGATAGAGATTCAACACCAAATGAATGGATTGAAGAAGAGGATGATCAAGATATTGAAAGAATTAAAGTTAGATATTTTGACTTGGCTTTATATAAATGGGTATCAAAAGCAATAGTTACTGAAGATGGTAAAACAACAGAATATCCAAGTAACCATACACAAGATGATAAATCAAAAATGGTTAATGTTTCAATTCCAAAAGATAAGTTAAATAAAGTAACAGTTAAATTTAAATATCAAATTAAAGTTGAAAACCAAGGATTATTAGAGGGTTATGCTAAAGAAGTAAAAGATCATATTCCAGAAGGATTGAAATTTGTTGCAGAGGATAATAAAGAATATGGTTGGGTTCTAAATGAAGATGGCACAATTACTACAGATTACTTAAAAGATACTTTATTAAAACCAGGTGAAACAGCTGAAGTTACAGTAGTTCTTACATGGATTAATAATGCAAATAATTTAGGACAAAAGATAAATTATGCTGAAATTAGTAAAGATTATAACTGGTATGGAGCTCCAGATAAAGATTCTACACCAGATAACTTTACAGGAAAATGTGTTGAAGATGACGAAGATAGTGATGTTGTTATGCTTCAAGTTAGAACAGGTATGAGTAATGTTAGTTACATTGTTTTAGCTACATCAGTAATGGCAATAGTTGCTGCGGGTGTGGTTGGAATTAAGAAGTTTGTGATTTAATGGGGACGTTTATTATTGGACATTTTTGTCCGGGTTGGGACAGTTTTATTCGTAAAACTGTCTCTTTTGTTTGTTGGGGACGTTTGTTATTGGACATTTTTGTCTTAATGGGGACAGTTTTGTGAATAAAACTGTTTGTGTTTATTTGTGTTTGTTCTTTTTTGGGGGGCGTACCGAGAGAAAAAAATCCTTTGTCTGATTTTTTGGGGAGCACCGAGAGAAAAAATTTGTTACTTTTGAAAAAGCAAACTCCTTCAAACGCGGTGGGTGCGTACTTAGTTGATTGAGCTTGTTACGATAGTAATTGGGGTTAAATGTTTTGGGGCTCAGGTCGGAGCTTTGCTTTTTCAAAAGTAAAAATTTCTTTCTCCGAGTGGGGTGGGAGTGTGAATTGTAGTGCAAGTTGGAGTGTGAATTATAGTGTAAATTGGGGTGTGAATTATAGTGTAAATTGGAGTGTGAGTTATAGTGTTGAATTTTATAAAGGTAAAGTTTCTGTAGAGAAGAGAGTTTTCTTACGGAGGCTTTGTTTTTTGGAGATTTGGTTGATAGTTTATTAATATTTTTTTATTGTTTTCTTAATGTTTTACAACATAATATTACAAAATATTGTGAAATGTTGTTGAGTATTGCAAAATATTACAAAATGTTACACAAATGTAATATAAATTTAATAAAACACACAATTGGAAAATCCGTAAAGAAATCACTTAAATAGCAGGTTTATAAGTGTTTTTCTTCTTATATAATTATGTTAATATTTAAGTAAATATATAAGTATATAAACTAATTTTTTTAATAAGGAGAAAAAACATGGAACACACAAAAAAACAAAAATATTTAATTGCAATATTATTAGTTCTATTTTTAGTAATAGTACTATCTTTTGTAATGGTGAAATTTAAGGGGATTTCTAGAAATGTTACACAGGAAGAAATTGAAACATTATTAGCTGAAAATGAAGATAATCCAGAATCTGTAAAGTATTTAGTTACAGACAACTGCATAAGCAGGATATACCCTGAAACCAATGTAGAAACATTTGTTACAAATTTCTCTGAAGGGGAAGTTGTTAAAGTGTATAGTGATAAGGCTTGTACACATCAGGTAACAGATGGTTTTGTTATGTCTGGAATGTATGCGAAATATGATGAAAATGATAGAGTGTTTGAAATAAGTGTACTTGGTGATATAAATGAAAAGGATAGCAAGACTGATAGTGATGACATTTTATTTGGTGATGGTGTGTTAAACCAAATAGAATTAACAAGAAATATTCGTGAAGCAGTTAAGGATGAGGATTGGAAAATTACTGAAGAGGTAGAGAAAAAATCTGCAGATGTTAATTGCAATAATCTGATAGATGAGAAATCAGTAAAAACAATTATAAATTACATAGTATTTGGCAACTTGAAAATAGATGAAATTGATTTAGTTAAAAAGCCAAAAATAGAGGTAATTCAAGGTGATGTAAATACAAACACTGTGTATACAAGTGATGTTGTATTACATGTTACTGAAAATGAGGAAGAGTCTTTGAAAACAGTTTATAAAATAACAGGAGATAAAAAAACTGGTTACAAAGAGATTCTAAATAATGGTGAAATAGTATTAAAAGATGATGGTTTATATAAAGTAACAGTATATACTTATGGAAAATTAGAGAATAAATCAAAGGCAGAATATATTATTATAAATATAAACAAAACTGCTAAATATACTATGGAATATTATCTTGAAGGAGTAGATGGTAATTATACAAAAGTTGAAAGTGATACAAAAATTGCTGAAGGAATAATAGGAGATAGTGTCGAAATTGAAAGCAAATTATACACAGATTATGAATTAGATGTGGATAATGAACTTGGAAATTTAAGAGGAAATATAACAGAAGATGGAAAATTGGTGCTAAAAGCATATTATTCAAGAAAAAAATATACATATACTTTTACAGCAGATGATAATATAGAGAGTGTTATTGTTGAACAAGGAAGAACTGAACAAGGAAGAACTGAACAAGAAAGTACCGAGCAAGGAAGTGCAGAGCAAAGCAATAATGAGCAAAGTAATACTGAGCAAGACAATAGCAAACAGGAAAGCACCAAACAAAGCCAAATAGGAAAAACAGTTAAAGTAACTCAGAAATGGGGAGAAAAAATAACCATAAATGCAAAATTAAAAACACAAACAGGTTATGAAATAATATGGGATTGTTGGCAAAATGTAAATAATGAAAATGATAAAATTTCAGATATTACAAAAGAAATTGAAATTGCAAAAGAAAACAGAGAATATAAAGCAACAGCACAAAAGAAAATAATAGATTATACAATAAAATATGAATTATCAGGTGGAAAACTAGTAGAAGGTGAAACTAATCCAGTTAAATATAATATAGAAACAGAAGCATTTACATTGAAAAATCCTTCAAAATCTGGATATGTTTTTACAGGTTGGACAGGTACACAATTAGAAGATAAAAGTAGTATAGTAACAGTAAATTCAGGTAGCACAGGAAACAGGGAATATACAGCAAATTATCAACCTATCAGTAATACACCATATAAAGTAGAACATTACAAAGAGACATTAGAAACAGGAAAATATAAATTAGCAGAAACAGAAAATTTAGGCGGTGAAACAGATTCAACTGTAAAAGCAGTAGAGAAAATGTATAATGGATTTACATATGATGCTAATAATGAGAACACAATAAGTGAAGGTAAGATTACTGCTGACGGTAATTTAGTATTGAAATTGTATTATAAAAGAAACATATATAATCTTACAATAACGGCAGGTGAAAACATTTCCGAAGTTTCATCAGAGGGAATAATTACAAAATCAACACTAACAACTCCATACAAATATGAACAAGAAATAGAAATAAATGCAACTTTAGAAAATAAAATTGGATATACATACACATGGACTAAATGGGTTTCTTCTAATCCAAAAACTATATCAGATATAACAGAAAAAAATAAATTACTAAAAATGCCTGCACAAGATATAACTTTAACAGCAACAGCTCAAAGAGTAATTAATACATATGAATATAAAATAGAATATTATTATGATGATACATTAGAACCAACAAAGACTCAAACAAAGTCAGGAAAATATGGAGAAGTGATATCAACATTTTCAGATGAAAACATTATGGGATATGAGTTAGAAAAACAAGAAAATATGCCATTAATGATTACAGAAAATGAAGATAATAATATAATTAAAATATATTATAAACAAAAAGAATATTTTATTAAATACGATTTAAAAGGCGGAAAAATCGAAGATGGGGAAATAGAAGGCGGAAAAATAAACCCAGAAAAATATACAATAAAATCAGAAAATATAACATTAAATAGTCCAATAAAAATAGGCTATAATTTCACAGGTTGGACAGGTGGAATAGTTGATAGTGAAGGCAATATCATCAATAATCCAACTCAAAGTGAAACAGGAAAAACAGGAAATGTAACAACAGAAACTATTGATGTAACAATAGAACAAGGAAGTATAGGAAATAGAAAATATACAGCTAATTGGAAAGCAAAAAATGATACAAAATACAAAATTGAGCATTATATTGAAAATGTAAATAGTACAGAAAAAAACGATAGTGAAGTAAATGAAACAAATTATACTTTATACAAAACAGAAGGTAAAAATGGAGAATTAGTAGGAACAACAAACACAATAGTAACAGCTACACCTATAACAATAACAGGATTTACATACAATGAAAGAAAATCTGCCCAAACAATTTCTGGAACAATTTTACCAGATGGAACATTAGTACTAAAAATATTCTATACTAGAAATTCATATAAATTGAATTTAGTTGTAGGAGAAAATATTAAAAATGTAGTTAATAATGGTGAAAGTTCTACAACTTCAATAGAAAAAACTTACAAATATGAACAAAATGTATCAATAGGAGCAGTACTTGCAAAGATAACTGGATATACAACAAACTGGAAAAACTGGGAATCTTCAAATACAAAATTACTACAAAATCAAACAAAACAGTCAGAAATAATAAAAATGCCAGCTGGGGATGTAACTTTAACAGCTAATGCAACTAAGGAAAAAGCAAACTTTGCATATTCAGTAGAGTATTATTATGATGGAATACAAGATGAGAATGCTAAAGTAACTGGTGAAACAGCAGAATTTGAAAGCCAAATTACTAATTATACAGAAAAATTAAAAGATGGATATGAATTAGATAAAGTAGAAAATTTACCACTAATTATTTCAGCAACACCTGAGAACAATGTAATAAAAGTATATTATAAATTACAGAAATATTCTATTACATACGATTTAAATGATGGTAAATTAGAAGAAGGTAAAACAAACCCAGAAATATACAACATAAAAACAGAAGATATAGTATTAAAAAATCCAACTAAACCAGGAAATATATTTGTAGGTTGGACAGGTGGAGTAGTTGATAATGAAGGAAATATTATACAAAATCCAACAGAAAGCCAAACAGGAAAAACAGGAAATACAACAACAGAAACTAAAAAATTAACAATACAAAAGGGAAGCTTAGGAAATAGAAAGTATACAGCAAATTGGCAAGAACTTTCTTATGAGGTAATAGTACACCATTATTTACAAGGAACAGGACCAAAGTATAATAATGAACCTGTAATTTTAGCAGAAGATGAAATATTTACATCAAAGGTATTAGGAGAAAACTACACTACAGATGATTTGATTCCAACATATGATGAAAACGGAAATATAATAGAAACAGATGGAAGAAATTATTTGGATGGAACAGAATTATATCTAGTAGAAAATTCTGAAAATACAACAGGAACATTTACCTCAGAGCCTATAGAAGTAACCTATTATTATCAATATTATCCAGTAGTAAAAATTGTATCATCACCAGCTGAAGAATTAAATGGAACAGAATATAGAACAATAAAAGAGGCTATACAAGCACTACAAAATAAAGGTTTAACATCTGAAAGTGAAATAAGTAAATTACAAATATTAAGAAATGTAAAAAATGAAAATATTGTAATAGAAAACAAAAATGTACAAATAGATTTATCTAATTTTACAATCAATTCAAAATCAGAAACAGAGCCAACAATAAAATTAGATAACTCGAAACTTAATATTATAGATGAAAGTGAATCTGAACAAGGAAAAATAGTAAGTGAAAATACTTCAGGAATTTATATTAAAACAAACTCAGAATTTACATTAGGTTTAGAAGAAAAGCCAGTAAAACCAACACCAGAAATTATTGCAAAAACAAAAGGTGTTGAAAAAGAAATAGTTGATAATAAACAAGGTATATTTAACTTTTTTGATGGAAAAATAACAGCAGCAAATGCAATAGATGGAATAGTTGATTTAACACCTATTTTATACAGTGCAACAGTAACAACAAATGAGCAAGGACAACAATTATCAGTATTACAAATTGTATCAAATGTTGAAGCTAGAATTGGAAGAAAAACATATTTAAAATTAGAAGATGCAATAGCAGATGTTGGAACAGAATATGGAACAGATGGTAGCCAAGTTGAAGTAACAGTAGTAAAGGATTTAACTAAAGATAAAGAAGTAGTAATAGATTCAAGTAAAAATGTTTTGTTGGACTTAAATGGATGTGTAGTAACAACAACAGGTTCAAATTATGTATTTAATAATAATGGAAAATTAGAAATAATAGACAGAACATCACAAGATATAATGAAAATAGATTCTTTAACACCAAATGGCACATATTATTTTGAAAAAAATGAGGATGGAAGCTTTACTTCAAATAATAAAGGAGCATCAGGAGTAGCAAATAGTTACGCTACTATAGATTTAACAGAGTATGAAGGAACATATATATTAAGTTTACAAGCAGAAATATGTGGTTACTCAAATTATGGATATGCAACAATTACTCAAACAACAAATGCACCAGCATATAATGCAACATCAGGTAGATTAGTATATATGACAAATATTGTAGGTCGTGAGTATTTTGAAGAAGAATTACAAGGTGGAAGTGTATATTACTTACATTTAGGATATAAGAAAGATGATGACTCAAAACTTTTTGATGATGAGTTTAAAGTAAATGATATAAAAGTAATTAAAAAAACAACAGGAAAAGTTTCTCCAGGAACAGCAGGTTCAATAAAAAATTCTTCAACAGGTGAATTTGTGTTAACAAGTGGTAATTTAACACCAAGTTCATTAGGGGCAGTTGAAAATTATGGAACATGTAGAATTAATGGTGGAAGAATTGTTGGAAATAATTATGGTGTTATGAATAAGGATAGTGGCAATTTGATTGTTAATGGTGGATTAATAAAAACATCAAGAGGTAATGCAATTTCAGCATGTGGGAAAAATACGGCTATAGAAGGAGGAATAATACAATCAGATAATACTACAATTTCAATTAGCAATAATGGAAGTGCTGAAAATTTGGTAATAAATAATGGAACAATAAGTTCAACAAATGGTACATGTATAAATAATTATAGCACTAATCCTGTAATAATAAATAATGGGTATATATGTGGTTCAGATACTTGTATATATAGTGTCAGCCGGAAATTTGGAAATTAATGGCGGGAATTTTAAATCTACTAATAAAATTTTTCATGGACATGAAAGTAATATAAATATAAATAATGCAAATACAGTTGGAGGAATGCTTTTATTTACATATAGCGGTATAATAAATATTAATAATATAAACGCAAGGGTAACACAAAGAGGTATTTATGATCTTTGGACGCCAACTATAAACATAACAGGTGGAAAAATTGAAGTTAACAATATAAGTGGAACAGCATATGGTATATATTCAGTATCAAATGGAAATTATAATATAACAAATGCAGAAATTGATGTATATGGAAAAGAAACTTATGGAATTTACAGTGAAAAAACTACAGGGAAAATAGATATTGGACTAAAAGATGGCAATATAGAAAATAATTCTGTGATAATAAAAAGTATGAATGGACCATGTATAAATGCAGAATCAAAAACTGTAAATTACTATGATGGAACCCTTATAGGAAATGTTAATTATAAGACAATATCAAGCTCTATTACACAAATAGAGGATAATTGTGACTTAATTATTGAAGAAAAAGAGGATAAATTAAGATATATAACACTAGGTATACCAGAAAATCCAATAGCAAAAATAGCTAAATCTGATACTATTGTAGGTTCATTATATGAAAGTTCAGATGAAAATTATTATTATTTTAATACATTAAAATCAGCATTAGATTCTTGTAATCCAGAAGCAACATCACAAACAACAATATATATAACTACACCAGTATTAAATACAGCTAAAAGTTATACAATTACAGAAAAACAAAATGTAAAAATTGAATTAAATGGAAATAAAATAAGTGCTTTTAATAAGTATTTTATACAAAATAATGGAAAACTTGAAATATCAGATAATACAAAAACAACAGATGAACAAGGAGAAGTAGTATCAGGTACAGGGGAGATAAATACTGTAGGGCAGAATTTAATAAATAATTCAGGCGAATTAATATTAAATGGTGGTACATATAGCTCTTTAGTAGGGGGAAATAATTCATATTACAAAAATATAGAAAATACAGGTAGTTTAACTGCTAATGATGCAATAATAAAATCAAATTATAAAACATATGGAATATATAATAATAGTGAACAAGATGTTTTAATTAATGGTGGAAAATTTTCATGTACAGGAGAAAATAGCTATAATGTATATAATGCATCTGCAAGTAAAATCACATTAAACGAAACCATATTAGAGGGAGAATATTATAATGTATGTAATGAATCAACAGGAAGTATTAGTTTGAATAAAGTCTCAATGAAAGCAGTAATGAGATATGCAAAAAATGTTAGTAATAAATCATCTGGTAAAATAGAAATAAATGATAGCACATTATTAATTACAGGACAAAACAATACAAATATTGTTAATGAATCGTCTAATGGAGGAGAAATTGTTGTAACAAATTCAAATCTATTATGTGAAGGAAGGTATAGTACAAATATAAATAATACAGGATCAGGAACTATTACAATACAAGGAGGAAAAGTAACTAACGGAGAAGACATAAACAATCATGCTGTAATTAATTTTAAAGACACAACTGTTGTTGAAGGTGTTTCAAACTATGGAACAGTAAATATAGAAAATTCAGATATAACAGGAAGTGTGCGTAATTCTGGCAATATTAACATGGCGTCTGGGACTATACAATCAAATAATGGCGCAATAATACAATATAATAATAATAATAATAGTCCTAATATTAATATAAAAGGTGGAAGTATAATTTCAACATATGGTTCTGCAATATATGCAACTGTAGGAAAAGTAACATTAGGAGAAAAAGGTGGAACACCAAGTAAAACTGAACCATCAATATCAGGTAAAACATATGGTATAGAGATGACAGGAGGAACATTATATTTTTATGATGGTATTGTAGAAGGAAGTGTTACAAATAATGAAGGAATGTCAATAAAAGGTGCTGTTGCTGAGCAAGAGGAAGGGTATGAAATAATTAAAACTAAAACTGCTACAAGAGAAACAGCTGTATTAGATAAATTACCAGTTGCTAAGGTGGTTTCAACAGGAACAGAATATGATTCATTACAATCAGCTATAGATGCTGTAACAGATAATACTGAGGACTCTATAGAATTAGTGAGAAATGTAACTATTTCATCAAATACAGAATCAACAATTATTGGCGAAAACAAAAAAGTAGTACTAGATTTAAAAGGGTATACAATTCAATCAAGTAATGAAAATACAATAATAAATAATGGTACATTAGAAATTATAAGTACTGCTAGAACTGAAAAAGCGGAAGGTGCTGAAGAAGAGAATATAATGGCAAATGCAGGAACAGGTAAAATTATAAACACTGCAGGAAATGCTATAAATAATACTGGTACATTGAATATAACTTCAGGTACAATGCAATTAAATGCAAGTGGTACATCTTTAATTGAGAACAGTGGAACATTGAATATTAATGGAGGAACCTTAATTTCAAATGGAAATGAATCAATTGTTATTAATAATACAAATGTTTTGACAATAAATTCTGGTACAATTACAAATAATAGTGGAAATGGAACTCATATAAAAAATACAGGAACAGTAACATTAAATGATGGAACAATAAAAGGAGATGTACCTGGAAACGGCAATGTACAGTTATATGGTATAACTGGTGGAGATGTATATATAAATGGAGGAAGTATATATGTAAGTTCATATGGAAATACATATGGCGTAAAAACAAATGGTATAGTTAAGATGACAGGAGGAACAGTAACAGCGTTGTCTAATCCAATGTACGGTTATAGTATATATTTGGAAGATTCAGAAACAGAAGGTATTGAATTAACAGGTGGAACTATAAACTCTAATAATCTAAGAGGTGCAATTTATAATTTAAACACTAAAGAAATTACAATTTCAAATACAATAAATGGAACTGTTGTTAATGAATCAAACGGAACTATTAATATAGTAGGAGAAGCTAATATTAATACTGGAGAAGGTTATTATGGACAATCAGCTATAAAAAATAGCAATTCAGGAACAATAAATGTAGATGGAGATAATGTTGTAATAAAAAGCAATTATTACGGAATAGAGAATACCTCATCTGGTGTTATTAATATGAAAAAAGGAACAATACAGGCAACATTATATTGTTCTAGTTCAGGAGGTCAAAATAAAGTAGGAATATATAATAAATCTACAGGAAAAGTAAATATTGAAGATGGAAATGTAATATCAAGTATGAATGGAATTATTAATCTTTCTGGAACATTAGATTATTCTGGAGGAACAATTACTGGTGAATTTGGAATTAAAGGAACTATTACTAATATACCAAGTGGCAAAAATGTTGTATTAACAAAAAGTGAAACAACAGAAACATATACATTAGATAATACTTCAGAAGTTGCTTCAATTACAATAAATGATATTACTACAAACTACAATACTTTAAATGAAGCAATTAATGCTACAGAAGATTTAAAACAAACAACAGTTAAATTATTAAAAGATATTGTTATAGATTCAGAAAATGTTGTAACGGTAAGAGAAAATAAAGATATCGTATTAGATTTAAATGGCAAGGAAATTCGTTGCCACACAAATGATGGAGATATTATAAATAATGGTAAATTAGAAATAATAGACAGTACAGAAGATTCTTCCGGAAAAATATATGGTTTTGGAAGCAAAATTATCAAGAATACATCGCAATTTATATTAACATCAGGAAAAATTTACGGTGAAGCAGATAGAACGCAAATTATTTTATATAATACTGGAGCTGGAAATGTAACAATGAATGGAGGATTAATACAGTCTATAATTAATTTAACATTTTATGTAACTACATATAATTTGTATAGTGATAGTATTGGTGAAGTTAATTTAAACGGTGGAGAGATTAATTATAGTGGATACGCTTCAAATTATTGTGTTTATATTAAAAATATTGATGCAGAAAATATTGCAATTCTAAATTGTAACGGAACTAATATAAATTGTAATGGAACTAGTAATTCAGGCAAATATAATGCAATATATATGTCGGAGAATGGAAAAGTAACTATTAGTGGTGGAGATATTTCTTCTAGTAAGAACGGTGTTATAGAAATTCATAGTGATACTAAAATTTCAGGTGGAAATATTGGTGGAAGTGCAGGTTCCCTATACGAAAATGCAGATATATCTGGAGGAACTATTAATATTTCAAGTTTTAATTGTTACAAAGAGCTTGAAATTAGTGACAATGCTATAATTAATGGAAGTTTAAGATTACAAGGAGATACCAACATTAAAGGCGGAAATATTAATGGAAGTGTATATGTATTTGGTATTAAATTTAATATGTATTCAGGAAATATAACTTCATCATACTCTACTATAAATGCAACATATAGTAAACCAGCAGAAATAAATATATATGGTGGAACTGTAGAAGGAACAAATTCATCATATAGTACTATAGAGCTAGACCACAGTAACAATATAAATATATATGGTGGAACAATAAAAGGAAATGGAATAGGAATATATGCTAAACGATATTCAAACATAACAATTGGTCAAAAAACTTATCCAGTAAGTACAACAACACCAGAAATAATAGGCGGAACTTACGGTTTATATTTAACAGGCAGTGGAAAATGCAATTTCTATGATGGTATTATTAAAGGTTCAACAAAAGCAATATATGGGAAACCTACAGATTACCCAGAATTTTACTCATTAGTATTAAGTGAAGATGAAAAAGTAGCAACTTTAGGAATAAGTGGAACTTTTGAACAAGTGGCAGTAATGAATGGAATATATTATGATTCATTGCAAGAAGCAATAAATGCAGCTGGAACAGCAAAATCAACAATAAAACTAGAAAAAGATCTGGTATTATTAGAAAAATTAACAATAGCAAATACACAAGATGTAACAATAGATTTAAATGGACATTCAATAGTAACAGTAGATACAGATTATACAATATTTAATAATGGGACACTTACAATAATAGATACAGTAGAAGAAAATGAGCCTAGTGAACAAGTTTCTAAAATACAAAATTATATAGGAATAGCAATACACAACAGTGGAACACTAACACTAGGAATGGAAGATGAAACAATACATTCAGATACTCCAAATATAATAGGTAAAACCTATGGTATTGAAAATAATGGAACATTAAATATATTTGACGGAAAAATAACAGCAGGAACAGACCCAATTGGAGGAACCCAAACTAAAGTTGGAGTACCAAATGGTTATGACATAACAGTTATTGAAGAAACTATTGATGATGTTGTTTGGAAAAATGCAATTTTAAAATTGAAAGAGTAGTGGTAAATCTTTATAATAAAACAAGTGTAATAAAACAAGAATCCTATTTTATGGCATATTTTATGACCTAAAATAGGATTCTTGTTTTATTTATCAATATACTAAAAAACAATTTTTCTAATTTTCTTTTGAAGATTTTTTATGCTTTAAACATATGTAAATAACAAAATTTATTACTATAACAATTAATAAAATACCGATTATAAATCCAATTATATCACCAGTTTGTACTCCTGAAACAGAACCTGAATCTTTTTCGGGAGTAGAGGGTTTTGTTGAATTATCAGGAGTAGGCTCCTCTGGAGTAGGCTCTTCAGGAGTAGGGTTTACAGGATCAGGGGTAATAGGCTTTGGAGACTTAACAATATTTAAAGTAATGATTTTATCACCGTCATTCATTAAAGAATAACCATCATTTGAAGTTACTTGTAAAAGTTTAATTTGAGTTTGCATTTCATCTAAATTATCTTTTAATTTAAATCTTAAGATTCCTATTTCCTCATCTGTTGTTACTCCAGAAACCATTTTTGTATAAAGCAATTTACCAAATCTGTTGCCAGAATTCGTATTATATGTCGGTTTCCAATCATTTTTGTCTATGAAATCTAAAGATTCAAATATAGAATTATCATATTCAAGTGTTGTTTCAACAACATTAATTCCTTTAGAACCAGCATTTATGTTTGAAACTTTTAAAAGTATAGTAACTTCATCACCAGGATTTACAGTAGTTTTATCTGCCTCAGCAGTAAATGTATAAGTGCTTGCATATGTAGTGTAAGATAGTAATATGATGAATAGAGTAAAAAAAGAAATAATAAATTTTTTCATTTGTTACCTCGTATAATGAACATATAAACATTATACGAACTCCTTCCTTTTTTATTTTTTTTCTATTATATATAATTATAATGTTTTTATAAAATTTGTGGATTATTGTGTTACTAGAGTTTTGATATTTTGAGTGTAACATATGTATGTGCAAAAGTCAATTGGAATTTGGGGGACGTTTATTATTGGACATTTTTGTCCTACTAGGGACAGTTTTATGACTGAAACTATCTTTAGTTATTCATATTTTCTTTTTATTTTTTGTGGTAGCGTCGAGAAAAAAACATGAGTACTTCTGAAAAAATCTATGTTTATTTTAATGTTGACTATTTTAGAAATTTGATTTATATTTAATACAGAGTTGAACAAAGGAGGAAAAAATGGAAGAACAAGGATTGGTTGTAGTAAATGATAGTTTTTTAACAAAAATAACAAGATTTCTAAGAAAAATATTTTCAAAAAGAACAACTATTGATGGCTATTTTGACGAAATCGAACAAGTCAAAGAAATAGAAAATCAAGTTAGTTATGAACATATAAAAAAAGATTCAGAATTTGTTCAAAAAGAGATACTCGAGGCTAGAAGTGCCTTTAGAAAATATGTTATTAATAACAAAAAGAATATTTCATTAGATATATTAAATTATATTGAAGAAAAATTATATGAGAATGAATCTAAAATAGATAAAATAATTGAAATTAATCAAAATAGTATTACTTTTGAGGATATATTAGGCTTATTACAAGAATATAAACAAAAGATTAATAATTTTAAATTAAGAAATAAAAAAACAGGACACTATCAAATTCCAATAGGAGTTATTGGTGTTAGATGTAATGGCATAAAAGACTGCATTGACAATATGTTTAATGCAATAACTACTAGAAATGCTATTATTATATTGGATGAAAATTATAATAAATATAGTACAGAATCTTTACTTTTGCTTATTATTAAAGAGTGTTTAAGAAATTTTTATATCGACGATAATATTGTACAAATGACCACAAAAGAAGAAATTAATCTAAATCAAGTGGATAAATGTGTGAATTTTGAAAATGAATTAAGTTCAAAAACAGATTCCAAAACAAGTTTCGAAAATTTTGAAAATACTATTTATTTATATAAAGAAGATGATTCCTTTGAAGATGAAGTTAAAAATGAAGTCGAAAAATTGCAGAATATGGAAAAATATAAAAGATCTAAAATACAAATTATTACTGGAGATTTTGCTAATGTTGTTGATTTTTTAAATAAAAGTAAAACATATGCAGTATGTATCTACACAAATAATTCACATAGAGCATATAAGTTTATTAATTGGGTAAATTGTGAAAATGTTTTTGTTAACACCGGGATTAAAAATCCTACAATCGTTTCAAAAGGTGATAATGAGTATTTTATGTACAAATATGTGTTACATAAGGATGTTTTTGCATAATGTCCTTTTGGGGACATTTCTCCAGGGACATATATTAAGTGGTGGATGACATCAAATTAATAATCAAGATAGGTGAATTTTGTATGAACCCTCCTTGTTAGACCAAAAGTTTAACAAGGAGGATTTATTTTTATCTCAAACGCCTAGTATCTACATCTACATTTATTGTCACCATACAATCACCTCCACCCCCCACTCGGAGAAAGAAATTTTTACTTTTGAAAAAACAAATTCCGACCTAAGCCCCCAA
>OIYV01000770.1_pt1 | contig 16849 bp, 9 predicted proteins | sample 1588251 | NCBI WGS metagenome assembly OIYV01 (sample SAMN03283282) | human gut metagenome | biome: human-associated habitat; material: feces | host: Homo sapiens | place: Peru | collected 2012
TCAGGGATTTTTATCCCTTAATCCCCTATTTTTCGCTTGCACCTTTACTCCCATTCATGTACTTCACAAGGGATAAAAGCCCGTCAGGGGCCTGCCATCGCGCTCCGCTGCGCGGGCCGATACCCATGCCCTTCCGCATTTCCTCCGTGCGGTTATCCGCCAAAGGGTTATGCAATGTATCAAAACTTTTTCCATTCCCCAGAACCCAGAATATATGCGTATTTTACCCATCCTGGCCTTTACCTGCCTTTTCGGAAGCATTTCCTTCGCCCAAGGACAGAGCCGCACCCCCTCCAGGCCGGAACCGGCCCAACCGGCAGCAAATGCTCCGGCGGCCGATACCGTGGACAAGTCCCTGCCGCCAGCCGCCGTCAACGGCATCCGGTTCGTTCTGAAGGAGCCCATGTCTCTTCCTTCTCCCATTTACATGCCTATTGATTCCAAAAGGCTGGAAAAAGTGGAAATCCGCGCCGCCCTTCCGGGGCGCCGCAGCGTTTACCCCAAGAGCAAGATCATTACCCTGTTCGGGGGCCTGGACCAGAAAGGCATGCCGACCAATAAACTCGTCAGCAAGCCCCTGCCGCCCGATCTTGGCTCCAAAACCCTGGCTCTGGTCGGCAAAAACAGCAAAGGGGAATTGACGCTGGATTTTATTAATGAGTCGGAACTGCCGCTGAACTGCGTTTACATCCAGAACCTGACCGGACGCACGTTCACTTTGGAACTTCCCAAACCTCCCTCGGGAGAAAAGAGCGCTATCGAACTGCCCAGCAAATCCACTTACATTTTCGGCAAGAACTCTACAGACAGCAACATTTCCCGCACCACCCCCGCCAATTTGACGTACATGACCCGTTTAAAGAACGGCAAAGTCGTCAAGGTGAAGGACAGAGGCATGATGCTGACGACCTACCCGGGACGAAAAGTGGTTATGATTATTTCCCCGGATTCCACCGGCCGCACCGTCGTTTTGACGGAACTGATGATTTTCAAGGAAAGGCCGGGAGCGGCTTCCTCTGACAAGTAAATTTTCTTCCGATATCCGGGAAGCCGGAAGCTGCTCTGGAGTATATCCGGATTATTCAGAAAAACGGGCATTGCTGCCCGTTTTTTTATTTTTCTTCTCCTGACGCCATGGATTGAGGGAATAAACCACTCCGGACATTTTTCCGGCACGGGAACAATGTCCACCCTGTTTCCCGCGGCTCCAATGCGGCAGGCGGAGAAAGAGGTCTCGAAGCCATGCGGTTTGCCGAAAAAGTTCACCTGCCGCCTTCCGGCATCCGGGCAGGCTTAATAAACTTTGGGCACCAGTCCCTGACGGCTCATCTTATCCTCCACCTTTCGCCGGTTTTCCTCCAGACGCCGGGCGTCATAGGAATCATCCACAGGCTGGGCCTCCGGAATGTTTTCCCCGCGTCCCGCCCGGTATTGCTGAACCTGCGGGAGCACTCCTTCCACCAGTTCCCTGCATATCCAGGAAGGCAGGATATAGGTCTCCGTGCGTCCGGCCCGGCTCAGAGCCAGCCCAACAAATTTTCCGTTGACGTCAATGACCGGGCATCCAGCCCGTTCCGGGAACAAGGTCATGTCCGACTGGATAACCAAAGGGAATTCATCCCTTTTCAAGCTCATCCGGTTGCCCATGGAGTTCATCATGTCGAGACGCTTTTGCGGGAATTTCATCACCCTGGGCCTGGGCCCCGTGAGGAGTTTTCCTTCTATCACCTGGTTCCGCCGCCTTACTTCCACGGGAACCGTCTCACCGGGACGCACCCCGACCATGGCGGCACGGATGGAGTACATTCCATCCACCGGCTTTCCATTCAGCTTCATCAGCACATCGCCGGCCGTCAATCCGCTGCGGTGCGCGCCGCTTCCGGCTTCCACGCCGCCTATCATGACCCCCTCCCCGTCCCAGCGGGGATCGGAAACAATGCCGAGATAAGGCTGGTCATCCGCCCGCAGGCTGCGCTGAGCCACGGAAACGACTCCGAAGTCGCTCACATGCCCCGTGGGCGACACGGCTGCAATCACGTCCCCTTCCTTCGCCTGCACATAGGAATCCAGGTCAATGGGAGGAGCGGGAAGCCCCGGCACATCCATCATCAGCAGATCATGCTCCGGAAGGGCAAAGAGCACCTTGGCGTCATAAACCCGCCCGGAAGAATCCACCAGCATGACCGGACGCCGTTCCTTCTGGAGATCGCTCAGCTTGGTGAGGACTTTTCCCTTCCCCACCACTGTTCCCAAAGCCACCTGGGTATTGCCGGCAACCAGAGCCACTACGGACTGCCCCACCGGAACAGCCACCTTGTCCCATTCCCGGAAAATCTCCTTGGCCTGGCTGTCCAGCACACTTTTGTCCTCCGGGGCAATCATCTGCTCCGGAGGCAGCGGGGAAGCTATTTCCTGGGCATACGCGGAAGCCGCCGCAAATGCCGCCCATAAATATTTCATCATCATCCTTGAGTTTGTTCCTGGTATTTCAGGCCGGACATCAGGTCGCCGCGCCTGCCGAATGTAAGATCCGCCTTGTAAGCCGTACCTTTCCTCACCACCACCAATGGAACGGTTTCCCCCGGACGGTGCCTGCCCAGTTCACGGAGCATATCCCGCACGGAACGCAGGCTCCGGCTGTCCATGTGGGTAATGACGTCCCCCGGCTGGATGCCGGCGGTATCCGCCGGAGAATTCACCACAACGTCTTCCACCACCACGCCGTCCACGCCCAGCACATCCATCATGGCAAACCCGAGCACAGGAGATTCGGGATCCGCCATGGGATGAAGGCCCAGCTGACCCCAATGCCTGCCGGAGAGCAGTTTGTCCCAGTCTCTCCTGAAAACGGAAACAGGGACATGGTTGTTGATTTTCAACATAGGGCCAATGGAGGAATGGATGCCAACCAACTTGCCGGACAGGTCAAAGAGGGGACCGCCGGAATCTCCGCCAATCAGCGTACATTCCGAAATAAGGAAGCGCTGCTTTCCGTCCGTGCACAATCTTCCCATGCGGATGGGCGCGCGGCGTTCCGGGTCAAATCCCTTGGAATGGCCCAGAGCCACCACAAAATCCCCCACATGAAGACCGTCGGATTCCCCCAGTTCCACATGAGGATAGTTTCCTCCGTCCATAATTTGCACCATGGCGGCATCCCGCGTGAAGTTGGCGCCCAGCACCCGTCCCTTTACCACGCGCCCGTCGGCAAAGACCACACGCATGATTTCATCGCCGCCCACGACGTGGGCCGCCGTCAAAATCAGGCCCCGCGGAGAGACAATGACGCCGCTGCCCGTCTCTCCCCCGTCGGAAACCAGAGCCACCGTAGCAGCCGTAACCCTGGAGGCCACCTCATGCACATGTTTCTGCAAATCCGCCATGGAAGAAACATTCCCCGCAAGGCTCGCCCCCCCTGACAGCAGGGACACAAGCCCCCCAACGACCAAGCAACAAAAACTCGTCATTCTCAATAGTGATATCATGAAATTACCGATAATCGAATGATAGGACATACCCTACTGTATAAACGTTCAAAACGGCAGAATTTTGTCTATGGATTGCGACATGGCGCCCCATCTTTTGCTTAGACCATTTCGATTATTTATGATAAAGTCCGGCTCACGGATGGGTTTAAACGACAAATCAAGGAAACGAAATGCCGCCTCCTGGAGGGAACGCATCCAAGATGGAGAAATGTCTTCCCGTTCCCAGACAGAACGCAAAAAAAGGCCCCTTCCCCGTCCATCCTATCCCGGGTTGCCGCAGGAAAATTCTGATCCGGCCGTCATTCCCGGCCCTACCCGCAGAACGGGAAATTCCCGCAACGGTCCTTCCCGGTATGACACGCCGCCCCAGCGACGAGCCTCCCGCCCGTCTCCGAAGGAAGAGTACGAAGACAATCCGGAAAGAGAAGAAGAAAAACGTCCCGCACGCGCAGGAACCATGCGCAGGCCGCGTTTCACGATTTTCGGAGCCTTGCTGTTTGTCCTGCTGATGCCGTTCCGCTTCATCGGCTCCCTGACGCGGAATATCCGCTGGTTCATTTGCTGGCCCCTGCGCATCCTTCTGGGATGCTGCTTCGTCGGCATTGTGATCGGGGCCATCCTGGTGTTTCTTTACGGCACCATTTCCAACCGCTATGACATTTCCGAGGTAAAGAGCAACATCCCGGAACGCACGGTGATTCTGGACCGTAAAAACCGGACCATCGGAACCCTGCACGGGGAAAACCGCAAGCGGGTATCCCTTCAGGAAGTTCCTCCCGTTTTTATTGATGCCCTGCTCCTGCGCGAAGACAACCGCTTTTACGACCATGGCGGCGTGGACTGGATAGGCGTGGGCCGCGCCTTTGCGCAGGTGCTCAAGCACAAGAGAGCCACGCAGGGGGCTTCCACCCTGACGATGCAGCTTGCTAAAATTACATATAACCACCGGGAGCGCAACCTGCATTCCAAACTGACGGAAGTGGCCCTGGCGAAACGCATTGAAGCCACTTATACGAAGGACGAAATTCTGGAGACTTACATCAACCGTATTTTCTGGGGGCACACCTTCCTGGGGATAGCGGCGGCGGCGCGGGGATATTACGACAAGGAACCCCGGGATTTATCCCTGGCGGAATGCGCCACCCTGGCCGGCATTATTTACGGCCCAAATGATTTTTCCCCCATCAAACATCCGGAGGAAGCAAAAAAAGTGCGCGATATTGTCCTTGGCCTGCTGAAAAACGAAGGCAAGATTACGGAAGTGCAGTATCAGGCGGCCCTGGCGGAGCCTATCGCCACCCGGACGCCCCAGTCCCGGTCTGAGGAAAATTACGCCATGGGTCTCGTGCGCCGGGAGCTGGACGCCATTCTGGAGGAAGAAGACATCCGCCTGGGAGGGCTGGTGGTGCATACCACATTGGACCTTGATCTGCAGAACGCCACGCTGGACGCCATCAATAAGCACATGGACGCGCTGGAAGCCCGCAAGGATTTCAAGAAGCACCTGGCTTCCCTGCAGGCCAAGAGGGAGAAGAGGGGAATTCTGAAAAACAAGCTGACCACCAAGGCGGAATATGAGGCCTCCCTGGCCGCCTGGAAGGCGCTCCCTGCGGAACAGAAGGAAAAGACGCAACCGCCGATGCCCAATTACATCCAATCCGCCGCCGTAGTCATGGACAATGCCACGGGGGCTCTTCTGGCCGTCGTCGGCGGCCGGGACGCGGAAGAATCCAAGCTGAACCGCGCCATTCAGTCCAGGCGGCAGACCGGCTCCCTGTTCAAACCTTTCATTTACGCCACGTTTTTCCAGCAGGGCAATTCTGCGGATACCCGCATTTCGGATGACAGGATTGCCTACGGGGAAATACGCGGAGCCGCCAACTGGTCCCCCCGCAATTCGGACGGAACGTACCGGGGCATGAAGCCGGCCTCCTTCGGTCTCATCCTTTCCCGCAACACCATGTCCGTGCGCATCGGCAACCGCGCCGGTTTGTCCAATGTCATTCAATCCGCACAACTGGCGGGCTTCCACGGAAATATTTCCCGCACCCCGGCCCTTTATCTGGGCACGTGGGAAGCGTCCCCTCTGGACATTGCCAGCGCCTACAGCGTTTTTGCCAACGGGGGCGTACGCCCCACGCCGTACATCATTGACCATATTACGGATTCCCAGGGCCAGCCGCGCTTCGCCATCACCAAGAGCAAGCGCACCGTCTATTCCCAGCGGGCGGCGAACATTACCTCTTCCATCCTCCAGCAGGTCTGCAAGCCCGGAGGCACGGCAGGCAAAATTACCACGCTGGGCTTTAAATCCCCCTGCGGCGGCAAAACCGGAACCACGAATAATTATACGAACGCATGGTTCGCCGGATATACGTCCAACCTCACCTGCAGTGTCTGGGTGGGGTTTGATTCCTCCACCAAAATTCTGGAAAAAGGCTACGGAGGCACCCTGGCCCTGCCCGTCTGGGTGGACATTATGCTTGCCGCCCAGAAGGAAGGCTATCCCGCCAACGCCATCCGTACGCGTCCCGGTTCGGAAGGGCAGGCCGTACTCGTCTGCCGGGAATCCAATCAACTGGCCCATTCCGGCTGCCAGTACGCCAAGACTGCGTATTTTGAAACCTCCGCAGGCTACCAGGCCCCCGCCAACATGTGTGAACGGCACATTCCCATGGCGGAACCGGATTCGGAAGAGAGCATTCCCTATGCGGAACCGCTGGACGGCAGCGACGATAACATCCCCCTGGCCGAACCCGTGGAAGAAACGGACGGCATCCCCTACGCCACCCCCATCTGATTGCTTATTTTTTCCTTATGATTTCCCCATTTTTTCCCTGGTTCCTGGCCTTTTTGCTGCTGATCGCCTGCGTGGCGCTGCTGGTTCTGCTGCTGCGGTACCGGGACCGCTCCGTCCGCCTCGAAGCGGAATCCCGCTCCTGGCAGGAACGGGCGGAGGACAGAACCCAGATGCTCCGCCGGGCGGAAGAGGTGCTGAAAGATTCCTTCGCCGGCATCAGCGCGGAAGTCCTCCGGAACTCGGAGAAACAGTTTCTGAACCTGGCGGAAACGCGGCTGCAAAGCCAGCGCCAGCAGGCCAACCATGACCTGGATTCCCGCAAACAGGCCATCGAGTCCATGCTGAAGCCGGTGAGCGAATCCCTGAAACTGGTCCAGTCCCGGCTGGGAGAGATGGAAAAGGAACGCGTGGGCGCCTATACGGACCTAAAAACGCAAATCCGCTATATCCTTTCCGGCAATGAAGCCCTGAAAAATGAAACCGCCAGGCTTTCCCAGGCTCTGCACCACAACAGCGTTCGCGGCCAATGGGGAGAGCTCCAACTGCGTCGCGTGGTGGAACTGGCGGGAATGGTGGAGTACTGCGATTTCACGACTCAGGAAACCCGTTCCAGGGAGGAGGAACGGGTGCGGCCGGACATGGTCATTCACCTTCCTGGAGGCCGTTCCATCATCATTGACGCGAAAGCGCCCATGGCATCCTACCTGAATGCCGGGCAGACGGAGAATCCGGAAGAGCGCAGCCAGTGGATGGCCCGCCATGCCGCGGACGTCAAGAGGCATTTGCAGCAATTAAGCGCCAAGAATTATTTTGCCCAGTTTTCCCCATGCCCCGAATTCGTCATTATGTTCCTGCCCGGGGAATCCTTTTTCCAGGCGGCTCTGGAAGCAGACCCCTCCCTGATTGAATTCGGCGCGGAGAATAAAGTCATTCTTTCCACCCCATCCACCCTGATTGCCCTGCTGAAAGCCGTCGCTTACGGATGGAAGCAGGAGCAGCTGGCGGATAACGCCAAGAAAATTTCGGAAGCGGGAGCGGACCTGTACAATACCTGCTCTATCCTTTCCGGTCATTTTTCCTCTCTGGGCAAGAGCCTGAACCAGGCGGTAGCCCAGTACAACAAAACCATTTCCTCTTTTGAACACCGGTTCATCCCCCGGGCCCAAAAGTTGAAAAACCTGGGCGTCACCTCCACGAAGGAGCTTCCCCGCGCCCTGGAAGACATTACCGAACAGGCCAAATCTGCGGATGTTCCGGATATTCCGTCCTGAAAGAGCAGCAACAATATGGCTTTTTCCCTTCCTGCCCATTTCCGAGCCGGGGAAATACAGCTCTAAGACATCCCCCGCAAACGCTTTCCTGCGCCTGAAAGCATCTTGGAGATGTAAAGGAATTCAGCCTCCGGCGGCCCTGCCCCTCCCGGAATTTTCAACAATTCCTATGCGCGGCAACGGGAAACGGAAGGCTGTTTTCATCATGCAGCCGGGCAGATAATTCCCCCGCAGAGGCGCACACCGGAACCCGGAAAGCGTCCAGAGCGGAACGGGAGCTGTAGCCCCACCCCACCAGAATAAGCCGTGTTCCGGCGTTCACGGCCGTGTTGCCGTCATGGGCGGAGTCCCCCACCATGCACACCTGCTCCGGCTCCCTTCCCCAGGAGCGGACGATGGACAGCAGGGAGTCAGGTTCCGGCTTGCGCGGAAAGCGTTCGGAAAATCCCATCACCTCACGGAAGGGAATTTCAGGCAGAATATGGCGCACCAGCGGCACCGTAACCGCATGGGGCTTGTTGGATAAAACGCCCAGAGGATGGCCTTCTCCGGCCAGGGACAACAGCATTTCCCGGATGCCGGGGTACGGCACCGTGCCCTCCTGCCAGGTGTGCGGGTATTCACGCATGAATCCCCGGTGCACCGCTTCAAAAGCTTCCTCCGGCACGTTTCCGTTGAAATAGCCTTTCAGGGAAGCCAGGCAAAGCTCCCGGGCCCCCTTGCCCACCATTTCCCGGATGGCGTCCACGGAATGCTCCGGATACCCCAGCGCTTTTAAGGCCAGGTTCAGGCCGCGGGCGATACCGGGAATGGAGTCCACCAGCGTCCCGTCCAGGTCAAAAACAAAACCCGTTTTCATGGATTCAATGGCAGAACCCCCGTTCGGAAGTTTCCACGAATTGGATGATTCTCCTCAGGCAGGCATTTTCCGCATACCCCGAATGCCGCAGCTCCTCCAGAGCTTCATGAACGGTCAGCTTTTTATTGACGAAAAGCTTTTTATAGCACATGCGCACGGCTTTCAGGTCTTCTTCGGAAAAGCCGCGCCTCTGCATGCCGATGGAGTTAACGGAGCGCGTTACGGCCGGATGCCCCTCCACGATCGTGTACGGCAGGACATCCTGGCTCACGCGGGCCATCGCCCCCACCATGGCATGTTCTCCGATGCTCACAAACTGGTGTACGGCGCAGCATCCCGCCAGAATGGCGTAATCCCCCACCGTAACATGGCCGGCGGCAGTAGCGAACCCGGAGAAAATCACATGGTTGCCGATCTGGCAATCATGCCCGGCATGGCAGGAAACCAGGAAAAGGTTGTTATTCCCTATCCGCGTCGCGCCGCCAATATCCGTAGCCCGGTTGATGGTGGCGTTTTCACGGAAGACATTGTTATCCCCCACTTCCAGATAAGTCGGCTCCCCCTTGTATTTCAAATCCTGGCTTTTCAGGCCGATGACGGAAAACGGGAAAAATTCGTTGCCGCTGCCAAAGGAGGAAGGACCGTCGATAACCACATGGCTGTGCAGCACGCATCCGGGCCCCAGTTTGACATGTTCCCCGACAACGCAAAAGGGACCGATTTTAACATCATCCGCGATCTCTGCAGCAGGATGCACTACTGCCGTTGGGTGTATTTCTGGCATGGCTGAAACAAGTATGAAACAAATTCAGGTGATTAAAAGCCTAAACCCCGCACGACCGCCTTTTTATCACATTTGGCCGGAAGCGGCCGCATAAGCCTCCATCTCAGGCAGCCAGGGAATCAGCAGAACGTAGATGAGTTGAAGGCACAGAATAACCAGCGCCAACGTCATCACCACTTTGCGGGGCGTCAGGGGGCCGTTCAGCACATCCGTAGTCCCCAGCTTCCTGTCCCAGGGAGTGAAGCCGAAGCGGCGCACCCACCACCAGGAAAAGAACAGGGCCAGCAGCATCAGGGAAGGAGCAAAACACCCCAGGCCAAGCACCATGACGAACAGGGAGCGCCGGAATGCCGTGGGGAAAGAAAGACGCCCTCCCCGGTAGTCCCTGACGGAAACGCCCAGCATGGCTTTTCCCGGGGTTGTTCCCAATGTACCAAGAAAGGCAGTTTCAACGAGAACCATCGGGAGGCAGAGGTAAAGCAGAGCTTCATAGGAACCAGGAAGGAAACCGGGATTGAAAGCCAGGCCGGAAACTCTGAGCACGGACAAATACAGCGTCATGTGCATCATGATATCCGCCATTCTGCCGAGAAAACGGACGTACGCATACGGAACCACCAGCGGCGCTCCCTCCTCCGAGGCCGTCCCCCCTTCTTCCTGCGGGCAATCCGCATCCGCGGCAAGCGCCGGAGCCTGCTCTTCCCCTGCGTTTTCCAGTCCCTCTTCCTCCCGGTTCCGCCGTTCTCCTTCTCCCCTGCTGACGGCGCCTGCCCCCTTCAATGCCGGAAGGTCACGGATACATACCCATTCCGGGCACCCGGCATGCCACGCCCGGGCGTTTTCCGGAATGAGGCCCGCCTCCAGCATGGAAATGACCTCCACTTCCGGCAGAGGCCCCTTCTGTTCATGACCCTGAATCCAGTAAATATCCATAGGAGATTCCTGTTACATACTGCGCAGGGAGCGGGCCGGATCCTGGCGCGCCGTGATCAGGGCAGGAATGATGGATGCCACCACAACCATGACAAAAGCTTTCACCGCCTGCCATGCCAGCTCCGCCCAGTCAATCACCACCGGGATATTCGCCGTGCCGTGGAAGGCCACGGGGAACGGGTCAAAGCCTATTCCCGCAAGAAAACCCTGAATCTGCATGCGGTATTCCAGCACCAGCAGCCCCAGCCCTACCCCCAGGAGGGCTCCCACAAAACCGATGATGACGCCCTGCCACAGGAAGACGCGCACCACCTGGAACGGAGTGGCTCCCAACGCCTTCATCACGGCGATTTCCTTTTTCCTCTGGATGGAAACGGTAAACATCACCGCCATGATGCAAAAAGCGGAAATCAGGGAGATGAAGGACAGGACAAAGCTCATCATCATGCGCTCCTTCTGCATCAGTTCAAACCACGCGTTAAAACGGTCATGCCAGGTTTCCAGCGTCCATGCGGAAGAAGGCTTCTCCTTTTCCAGCGCCTGCATCACGGGAGCCAGCATCGTTTCCACATGGTAAGGATCTTCCACGCGCAGGGCCACGGCCTGCACCACGTCATCCTCATACCCCAGCAATTCCTGGCCGATGACCAGCGGAATGAACAAGTCAGGGCTGGGCGTATGCTGGGAAGCCCGGTAAATTCCAATCACCTCCAGGTCCTTCGGCATCACCAGTTCCTTGATCTTGCGGAAACATTCCATATCCGCCTCATTCCTTGCCCCGGTCTTGAAACCGTCCAAAACAGTTTCCCATTCTTTCCGCGTACCTTGCGGAAAAGCCACCCTGCCGTTGTCCGCAATTTCCCCGTCGTTCAGCACGGCAAGCAGATCCATCAGGCTGGAACGTTCCGCATCCCTGCGCGGGACGGACAACAGCCCGTTAAGCAGGGAAAAGGCCCTGTCCACGGAGGCTCTGTCGGCCGTTTCACGCTCTCCCTCCGTCTTCAGGGATTTACCCCACTCTTTCAAATCCTTGAGTTCCCGCGCGTTTTTCTCCGCCAGCATCGGCAGCTCCGTCTGCTGGTAGGCGTGGGAAATTTCCTGAAAATTGCGGGTCGTATAAACCCGGACAACATCCCCCACATTCAATCCCATGTTCTCCGCCACAATGGAGGAAACCACAGCCTTTTCCCCCATGTCCAGTTCCGCATCGCCAGCTACCACCAAACGCTTCAAATCTTCCAACTGGGCGGCGTTTTCCGTATCAATGGCCCGAAAAAAGCAGGGCCTCTGCCGCCCCTGCACATCCACCAGCGCATAGTCTTCTATCAGGGCGTAGGCGGACTGGACGCCGGGAACGTGCCTGAGTTTCTCCCCCAAATCCAGCCAGTCCGGAATCACTTCCCTCACGCCGAAGTCGTTCCGGTAACATACCTGGACGTGCGGGGAGTGCGCAAACAGATTCCCCTGAATTTCCTTCTGGAGGCCTCCCATGACGGACAACACGACGATGAGCACCATTACCCCCAGAGAAACGCCCAGCAGGCAAATCAGGGTAATAATGGAAAAGAAAGTCCGCAACGGGTTCAAATACCGCAGCGCCAGGCTCAGGCTGATGTACCGGCTCAATAGGTTCTTCATGAATAACGCGGCACACCTTGCCTGATTGCGCTCCCCTTTCCAAGCCTAAAACATGTTCCGGAAAACGGGCGGCCTTTCTTCTGCCGCGCAATCAGGCAGAAAAGGGACATCCCATCTTTTCCTGCGTTGGGAACTTTCCTGTGCCCCGCGCCCGGAAACCATCCCGCGCCAGAATTATTCCCTGCATGCAAACGGATGGGAAAAACAGGAGAAAATCATCATATCCTGTTGACTTCTATTTTTATAGGTGTATCCATAGGTTTAATTGCTAAATGGCGCACCTTATCACAAAATTATTGTTGATAAACAGAAATTATTTAAAGATAGCCAATTAGAATGAAATCTAACTTTTCCATCTGCAACAGCGTCCGGGGCAATCATCATCTTGGTTTTACCGTTACGCCGGTTTTACAGAAGAGGGAGGGCGAATCGTCCGTCTCCTTTTCCTATAATCATGCTGCTCCGTCCTATCCCGGAGACGTGATGCCGGAAACCTCCAAACAAATTCAAGTAGGGGAAGGCGGAGGGGATACCCGTCTGTACGTACTGACGGCCACCGGCACGGTGGATGACCAGGCCACGATTTCAGTAGCGGGGCAAAGCTATACGTCACCCTCAGGCGCCGGAGTAAGAATTAACGGCAGCTTCCCCGGCATCAAGGCCGGGTTTTATACAGTGTCCGTCTCCCACATCAACATTGACTATCCTCCCAGGGGGAACGTCTCCTTCCTCAGTTGCACCGTAGGCCCAGCCAGCGCCATCTCCATCACGCCTGAAGAGAACGACCCGCCGCAGGAATGCGATTGCGACTGCCCGCCGTGCTCCTGCAATTCGGACGGTGAAACTGCTCCCGGAGGCGCCCCCTTCAGCAGCGGCGCCCCAGTCAGCGGCCGCTCCTCCCTGCGCCGTTTCTTTTCCAATCTGACCTCAACCTCCGGAGGCAGCGGGGTGATGCGGCAATCCTCCGTTAATGGCATGGCCTGGTCGGCGCAGTTCGGCGCGTTCCGCGGCATATCCCACATGCCGGCGGGACGTCTGGAAATTTCAGCCCACCGCTCTTTCTCCCCGGATTTATTCTCCCCGGCAGGTTTGGCCCTGCGGCATCCGCTAGCCACCTTCCTCGCGCTGCCGGAAGGGGGCATGGCGCCCAACACGCTGGTTGCTTTGCTGGATGGGGCCAGTTACACCAACTACATGCTTGACGGCACGGGAAGCGCGTTTTTCCCGGTAGGCGCATCGGGCATCACAACGACCATCCTGGCCCCCGTCCCGGCCATGAGCAGGGAAGCGGAGGCATGCAACCTTGAGCAGGCCGCCTTCATCCGCGCTTCTTATGCGGGAGGAGGCTCCGTCTTTTACTCTCTTTCCACAGGGCAATGCGAAGGCTATATCTCCGCGGGCGGGTATTTGATGACCGCATCGGAAGGCGAAAATTACCTGGCGATTGTTCGCGGCGAACAAGGCGTTATCCGTCAAATATGGAACACCTGGGATGGGCTGGCGGATGTGCTCCCCCTGGAAGGAGGAGGGTATGCCATCAGCATTTATCCGCCCGCGCAGGTCATGGAACCGGAGGAAGAAGGAGCCCTGTTCACCGTTGAAGGGACTCCGGCGAAAATCTTCACCGTGACGGGAGACGAAGCTTTGCAAACCCTCGTCATCTCTGAACGCGACAACACGTTGCCGGCCACTGTACCCGACTTCGTGACCAAATGGACATGGTCGCAAGAAGCCTGGAGCATGGCGGAAGGAACAGGAGAAGATGCCGTTGAAACGCGGAGGGAACGCCTTCAACCGGAGGAAGATTCGCAGGAAAACCGCTACCGCGTCCTCACCCGTCTGATGAAAAACAATGTGGTGGCCTCCTGCACGCTTGAGGAATATGAAACGACCATCACCGGAGAACACCTGCTGAGCCGCACGGAAGGGTACGGAGCCGAAGGGGCGTTGACTACTGTTTACTCCTATGATGACTCCGGCCGGCTTATCTCCTCTGCTTCTCCCAACGCGGGGGAACACAAAACCGTCTACGACGCCGCAGGACGCCCGGTGCTGGAAAACAGCCCATGGGGAGCCAACGGATTGCGGACAGTAAGCACAAAGTACCGTGACAGCGCCGCAGGCTACACCAGTGAACCGGCTGAAATAAAAATCCAGCTCTCTACCGTTTCCGCAGTCAACACATTAAGCCTTGAGGTATATACCTATACGGAAGAAAACCATGTCAAACGCGTGGAAAAGCGTGAAACGGCGGCAGGCTCTTCCGTCACGCAGCTCAGCGTTACGGAAACCTGGCTGGCCGGCGCGCCGAATGCCTTCGCGGCGGGACGCCTCAAGATGGAACAGGCCGTCAACGGCGTACAGACTCATTATACCTACGCCCCAACCACAGATCATGGGGCCCTCTACAGCGTCACGGCGGAAACGCGCATCAACGGAGAACCCGTTCCCGGCCAGTCAACCCGCCGCGTCAGCTACATCACCGCTGAAGGAAACACCGCAAGGGAAGAAAACCTCGTCCTGCTCCCCACGGGCGAGTGGAGGCAAACCGGCGGCGCTTCCTACTCTTACGACCTTCTCAACCGCCGTGTGGAAACGGTGCGCGACAATGGCCGCACTTCTTCCCGCGCCCTGACCTGCACAGGAGAACCCCTTTGGGAAGTTGACGAAGACGGCGTACGCACGGATTACGCTTATAACACCGCCCGGCAGCTCATTGAAACCACGCGCAGCGAAATAAACGACGGGACTGACGTCGTCACTCCGGAAACGATCACGGCGTATGAACGCGATGCGGCAGGGCAGATAATAAGCGCGACGACCCACATCGGGCCGATGCGGACAACCGAGGAAACTGCCTATGACCTGCTGGGCCGCGCGACCCGCAAAACCGATGTGCTGGGCCGCGTCACAACAACCAGTTACAGCGAAGACGGACTGACGGCTACGACAACCACGCCATCAGGGGCGACGCTCGTCAATACATACAACACAGACGGGAGCATCGCGCATGAATCCGGCACAGGGCAAAGGGAGCTCTACCACATTTATGATTTTATCAGAGGCCTGCGCCACACCACCCGGCTGGCGGATAACACAACCATCCTGAAACAGGACATTCGGGACGGCTTCGGACAAACCATTACGCTGACTTCTCCCACCACCCTGGAAAACACCTATCTCTATACCCGTAGCGTTTACAATGCGCTGGGCCAGCTCACCCGCCGCACGGAAGGGACCCGGGCTCCGGTGGCGTATGAGTATGACGGCATGGGAAATCCGGCCAGGCAAACCGTTGTGCTCTACTCGGCGTCTCCGGCGGATGCGGCAAAAAACCGCATCCAGACTTTCCAGACAGCCTGGGAAGAACGTGAGGACGGCGTCTATCAAACCGTCGCCGCTACCCGCAACAATGCGGCGGGCAACATGTTAAGCAGCGCTGTCAAACGCCTGTTTACGGAATCCGCCGTTCTGCAAAACAGGCAAATCACCATCGACGAACGCGGCCATGAAAGCATCCGGTGGACCGAATATGGGCAGGGCGCGATGCGCGTGGAAAAAAGCAGCGTGCCCACCTCCGACATTACAGCTTCCGCTACCGTCGTGGACGGCTTCACAACCTCAGAAACGGATAATCGGGGAATCGTCACCGCCTTCACCCGCCGCTACACGGAAACCGGCATCGTCCGGACGGTCACGGATGGCAGGGGAAACGCTTCCACCACTCATACGGACATTGCCGGCCGCCCGATTGCCGTAACTGATGCTGCCGGCAATACGACAACCACGACCTATTGCGCGACCAGCGATAATCCCTCTGCCGTCACAAATGCCCTGGGCAACACGGCCAACTATGCCTACGATATCAGGAACCGTAAAACAGCGGAATACGGTACGGCCATCCAGCCGGCCCTGTTCGCCTGGGATGACGCGAACCGCCTTATCAGCCTCACCACCTTCCGCATAGACGAAGAAACGATCATTTCCGACCCATCCGACCTTTCCGGCGGAGACACTACCGTCTGGACTTACCATGACGCTACCGGGCTGGAATTGGGCAAAATTTACGCCAACGGCCGGGGAACCGTCCGGTCCTACGATGCCAACAACCGCCTTGCCACGGAAACGGACGCGCGCGGCATCGTCACTACCTATACATGGAACGCGGCGCAAGGCCTTCTCACAGGAATCGGCTTTTCCGACGGCACGCCGGAACAGGCCTTCTCCTACAACATCCTCGGCCAGCTCACGCAAGTGACGGACGCCTCAGGCATACGTACCTTCTCTTACAATGAATACAGCGAACCCGTACAGGACAGCGTCACGGTGAATGGCGCCGTTTTCCCTCTCGTGGAAACCCTGGACGGCTACGGTCGCAGCATCGGCTACATCCTCAAACGCGGCGCCGGCGGCAATGCCCAAATCGCCTCCTGGGGCTACGCGCCGGACGGGCGCATCAACAGCGCGGGCTTCATGCACAGCGGCCAGAACCGCATCTTTGAATATAACTATCTGGCAGGAAGCAATCTGCTGGAAACCTTGACGATGCCCAACGGCATGACGCTGGAACAAAGCTATGAAGCCAAACGTGACCTGCTGGCGGACATGGACTATAACCGCGGAACAACCCTCGTCTCCCGCCGCGCCTATGCCTATGACGCCCTGGGGCGGCCAACCGTCCGCACCCTCCTCCGCCAGGGAACCACACGCCGCGACGTCTTCTCCTACAACGGGAGAAGCGAGCTTGCAGCGGCCACCCTCGGCACGGACGCTTACGCCTATGACTATGACAACATAGGCAACCGCAAGACAGCGCGGGAAATAGAGGAGGAATTCGCTTACACGGCCAACGAACTCAACCAGTACACAAGTATTGAGCAATCCATTCCCGACTCTTCCCTCTCCCCCCGGGAACAGCCTTTTGTCCCCACCTATGACGCTGACGGCAACCAGACGAAAATCAGGACCGCTACCGGCGTCTGGACGGCGGAATACAACGCGCTCAACCGTCCCGTGCGCTTCACCCGCACGGCGGAGGACGGCACGGTGACCACCGTCACCGGCGACTACGACTAC
>OIYV01000772.1_pt1 | contig 16765 bp, 12 predicted proteins | sample 1588251 | NCBI WGS metagenome assembly OIYV01 (sample SAMN03283282) | human gut metagenome | biome: human-associated habitat; material: feces | host: Homo sapiens | place: Peru | collected 2012
CAAGGACTCGTTCTTCTGGTACCAGAAGGTCATCGCCTCGAACGGTCGCGAGCTGTAGCACGCGGACGGCGGGCGCCGCCCGCCGTCCGCCCGGAAGCCGCCGCGTCAGGCGCCGCCCTGCGCGCTCGGGCAGAGATCCGTCATCGGGCACTCGCCGCACCGCGGGTTCCGCGCGCGGCAGATCTCGCGCCCGAAGCTGATCCACTGGTGGTTCACGTTCTCCCAGCACTTGCGCGGCAGCACGCGCAGCAGGTCCTGCTCCGTCTTCAGCGGCTCCGCGGCGTGCGTCTTCGGGCTGAGCGCGAGCCTGTGCGCGATGCGGTTCACGTGCGTGTCCACGGCGATGCCCTCCACGATGCCGAAGCCCACGTTGAGCCTCGGGTACGGTAAGATTCATCTCGGGCCTTCCTTTCCTCGAATCCACGACAACTCGAAGGTTAAGGGAGGCCCCTCACTTTGCTCAAACCAACAGAAACGTTATGCCGCCCATCTGTTACTTTTCAATCTTAATAAGTTGGACATGACCGGGGACCTGACAAAGGGACAGTCCCTTTGGTGTCCCCAGCGGCTAGTCGTTTAAGAACGTCCCCAACGACTAACCAAAAGCTCCGCGGAGATTTCTTTTTACCTACTTTGTTAATGGGTATTGCGCGGCGCGCGCAGATACGGTAAGGTGTTCCACCAATGAGCGCGGAGATGCCGCGCCGTCCAGCTACACCGCGAAGGGAGCGAACATGAACGGATTCATTTCCAACAACTCCATGATGATGTGCATGTGCGCGGGCATGATGATGCCCCCTGTCTCCTCGCCTGCCGGCAGCGCCCGCTGCCCGCGAATGATGTAGCCCGCGCATAGTCTCGGACTTCAAGGCGAGGAACCCGCAACCGGGTCCTCGCCTTTTTGTTTGGCATGCCGCGGGCGCCAACCATCAGTAACACTCAACCGAAAGGCTGCACCGTGATAGAACTCACCAACATAGTTAAGGAATACCAAGGGGCGGGCGGGGCGTTTCGCGCCGTGGACGACGTGACGCTCACTATCCAGACCGGCGAGGTCTTTGGCATCATCGGTTACTCCGGCGCCGGCAAGTCCACGCTCGTGCGCTGCATCAACCTGCTCGAACGCCCCACCTCGGGCACCGTGCGCGTGGACGGCCGCGACGTCACCGCGCTCACCGGCGCCGAGCTGCGCCGCGAGCGCCAGGGCATCGGCATCATCTTCCAGCACTTCAACCTGTTCCCCTCGCGTACCGTGGCGCAAAACGTCGCGTTCCCGCTGGCCAAGCTCGGCCTCTCCCGCGAGGAGATCGACGCCCGCGTGACCGAGCTGCTCGCGCTCGTGGAGCTCTCGGACAAGGCGGCCGCCTACCCCGAGCAGCTCTCCGGAGGCCAGAAGCAACGCGTCGCCATCGCCCGCGCGCTCGCCACGCGCCCCAGCGTCCTTCTGTGCGACGAGGCCACCAGCGCGCTCGACCCCACCACCACGCACTCCATCCTCTCCCTGCTTAAGCAGCTCAACCGCGACCTGGGGCTCACCATCGTGGTCATCACACACCAGATGAACGTGGTGAAGGAGATCTGCGACCGTGTGGCCGTGATGGAGCGCGGCCGCGTGATCGAGTCCGGCCCGGTCTACGACGTGTTCGCGAACCCGTCGCACGAGCTCACGCGCGAGTTCATCTCCTCCACCTCCACGCTCACCCGCGTGAACGAGCTGGTGGCCGAGGGCAGCCCCGTGGTGGCGCTGCACCCCGGCGAGGTGCTCGTGCGCCTCAACTACCAGCGCCGCGATGTGAACGAGCCCATCATCAGCTCCATTTCGCGCAGCTTCGACATCGACGTGAACATCATCTTCGCCGACGTCGAGGTGGTGGCCGATGCACCCATCGGCGGCACTGTCGCCATCCTTTCCGGCACGCGCGACCGCGTGGACGCCGCCCTTGCCTACCTGCCCCAGAACGAAAACGTTCGCGTCGAGGTGATCGCTGATGCTCGCTAACATTTCCGTATTCATTCCCAACGTCGTGGCCCAGTGGGACACGTTCATCTCCTCCATTTGGGAGACGCTGCTCATGCTCGCGTGGTCCGGCGTGTTCGTGTTCGTGCTCGGCGGCGTGCTGGGCGTGGCGCTCACCGTCACGCGCGCCGGCGGCATCTTGGAGAACCGCCCGCTGTGGCAGGTGCTCGACAAGGTGACCAACGTGTTTCGCTCCATCCCGTTCATCATCCTGCTGGCGGCGCTGCTCCCCGTTTCGCGCCTCATCATGGGAACCGCCATCGGCGTGCCGGGCGCCATCGTGCCGCTCGTAGTGGGTGCAATCCCATTCTTCGCCCGTCAGGTTGAGGTGTCGCTCGCCGAGGTTGACCCCGGGCTCATCGAGGCGGCCGACGCCATGGGCCTGACCCCGCTCGACATCATCTGGCGCGTATACCTGCGCGAATCCGTCTCGAGCCTGGCGCGCGTAACCACCGTGACGCTCATCTCGCTGCTCAACCTTACCGCCATGGCCGGAGCCGTGGGCGCCGGCGGCCTGGGCAACTTCGCCATCCAGTACGGCAAGGACCGCAACCAGCTCGACGTAATATACGTGACCGTGGTGGTGCTCGTGATCATGGTCTCGCTCATCCAGATTGTGGGCAACGCGGTGGCCAAGCGTTCGAGCGCCGAGCACCGCGCCGCCGCAGCGGCAGCGGCCGGCAACGGTACGGCCACGGGCACCGGCGCCACGGACTCGCACACGCGCCGCAACGTGATCATCGGGGCGGCCGTCTTCGCCGTGGGCTTTGGCCTCTACTTTGTGGTAAACGCGCTCACTGCCGCGCCCGCCACCGAGCGCGTGACTGTGAAGATGGGCGTTACCGGCACCATCTACGAGGAGCTTTACGCACCGGCTAAGAAGAAGCTCGCCGCCGAGGGCATCGACCTGGAGATCGTGCAGTTCTCCGACTACACCACGCCCAACGCCGCGCTGGCCGACGGCGATATCGACCTCAATAGCTTCCAGCACCGCATCTTCTTCGCCACCGAGCTTGAGAATAAGGGCTACAAGCTCTCCAACATCGGCAACACGTTCGTGCAGCCCATGCACCTGTACTCGGCGAACGTTGCGTCCGTGGACGAGATTGCCGACGGCGCCAAGGTGGCCATTCCCGACGACGTGACCAACGGCGGACGCGCGCTCAAGGTTCTCGAGGCCGCGGGGCTCATCCAGCTTTCGGACGCGGCAGGCTTCAACCCCACCGTGGCCGACATCACCGCCAACCCGCGCGGGATCGAGATCGTGCAGCTCGCCGCCAACAACATCCCCTCGGTGCTGCCTGACGTTGCCGCAGCCGTGGTGAACGGCAACTACGCCATCGACAACAACCTGTCGCACGATGACATCATCTTCGAGGACACGAGCATTAGCGACGAGCAGTACTGGAACCTCACCGCCGCGCGCACCGAGGACCTGAAGGATCCCGAGAAGGTGGAGGTGTACCGCAAGGTTATCGAGGCGTACCAGTCCGCGGATACCGAAGGCGTGTACGACAACACCTACGGCGGCAACTTTATCGCCGTAGGCTGGGACCAGGACCTGCTCTCCGAGGCCGTAACGGACGCGAAGTAGGCAGCGCACAAGAAATCCGCTCCCGCACACGCCCAAGCGAGGGGCCTCCCGGCACGCGACTCAGCTGGGAGGCCCCATTCAGTTTTTTCCGTTCCGCCACAACTGGCAGCAAAAGCCGTCTAAACCCCTTACCCTCTGGAGAGCTCCGCAAAAAACAACCCCAACGACTACTTGATCTGGGTAAACGTCGACCGCCGCGAGGGAGCTGCTTTCCCTCGCGGCGATCTTCTAGCAGAAAAACCTAAGTGAGTAGACTATTTGCAGGAGGCCGAGCACACCCAAAATCGCCACCGCGCTGACCTGGGGTTTTATTGAGCACTTGTCACGATGTGCTCGGCAAACCCAAAAAAGTCTACTCACTTGCATCTGAGACGCACCAGATAGGCAAAAAACCGCCGCGAAGGGGGCCCGGCTCCCTTCGCGGCGGCTATTCGCGCTGGTTTTGCGACGGCTTTGCCCGCTTGCTACTCGCTGTAGCGGCTGGCGATGGCGACTCGCACCATACCGGCGGACATGAGGTGCGTCCCCGACGACCAAAGCAGCACACGCCATAATCTGAAAGTAGAGTTTTCCATAATCTACAAGTAGCCAAGTTCTGGAATGCCATTTAACAACCCGGATTCTCAAGCAACGCCATCCCCCTAGGGATAGGTTTTTTGCAGGTTTTATCTGGACAAACGCCCAAACCACCACAAAGGGGACAGCCCCCTTTGTGGTGGTTTGGAGCTCTCCTCGGCGGGATGCTAGACTTGCGGCGTACACATTCGCACCAAAACACGAGTCGCATGCAGGAAAGGAGATACCGTGGCGCCGATCGCACCACTCGAGATGCTTGTTGCACCCGCCGCCAGGGCCATCACCCACCTGAGAGACTCCTTAACCTACGACGATATTCCCTGCGCCGCGGAGGCACGACCGGACAGTCGCCCTTACCTGGGCCATGTCCCCTACTTTGCGCCCAAGCTCAATACAAATTCTGGGCTCCGCGAGCAGTAGCCCCAGATACAGCAGGCGCCATTCTGCCCGCGGCGCTACTCTTTTGGTGCAAAGTAAGCTGCCCCCCTTGCGCCAATGCCGGGGTTGTCGATGCTGCGGCCGCGACGCGACACGAGACGCGACGCCTCTCCCAACAGCACGCCGATCACCACGCCCGCGAGAATCGGCAGTTTGGCCATCTCGGCAGGTGAGCCGTTGAGCGGCACAATCGTAGCAATAATCGAAAGCACAAGCTCAACCACGGGAATCGCGAGCGCCACCGCGAGCGCCTTACCCTCAAAAGGAGCGCGGAACACACGCGGTCGGCCGTCGTACTTACGCAGACGCCAAAACGCCGGGAACATGGGGATATAGCTCATGAGCAAAAAGACGACGTTCATCGAGAAGAAAACCCAAAAGACGTCGGAGCCCTCACCCAGCGGAATCTGGAGCAGTAGCACCAGGCTGGCAAAACAGCCGTTAATGTGTGCCGAGCCGTTGGGCATGCCCGTCTTCTTGGACACCAGCGCAAAGGGACGCGGCATGTTGCCGTGGCGCGCGGCATAGCTCGCCACGTTGTTGACGCCAAAGCTCCAGCAGATCATGTTGGCGAACAGCGTCACCAAAAAGGCCATGCCCACGACCATCGTTAGCGGGTGGGTGCGCCCCACCATGGCAGCGACGGCGTCCACAATGCCCGAATCGAGCGAAAGTTGCTCGGTGGGAACTGCGGCTCCAATGCCAATGCCGCAAATGATGTAGATTGCCGCAATAGCCACGCCACCGGCAATAACCGCCTTGGGGATATCGCGCGACGGGTTCTTCATCGTGCTGGCAAAGGTCGCGACCACTTCGAAGCCCATAAAGTTGAATAGGATGATCGACAGGTACGTCAGCGAGTTGGTATCGCCCAGATTGGGAACGAAAGTCTCGAATGACATGTCGTTGGCAAAGCCGTTGTTGCAGGCAAACCAGATGCCGACAATTCCCACCACGGCGGTAATGAGCACCTTGATGACGGCACCGCCGTCCATGACCCAATCGGCCTCGGCCACCGGCTGCATCGCCATGAGCGTGACGCCCCACACAAAGGCAAGCTCGATGGCGATCCGAGCGCCGAGCGAAAACTCAACGCCCCACACCGCGTTGATAACGCTGGGAAACATGCAAGCGATGCTTGCCACCCACAGCGGAAAGTTGACCCAGTAGCACCAAGAGCAGCGGGCACCCCAACGGTCACCCAGACCCAGGCGAACCCAGTCGTACAGGCCGCCCTCGGAATCGAATGCCGTGCCCAGCTCGGCCACCACCAGGCCATAAGGCAGCAAAAACGTAATGATAAGGAAGATCCACCAGAAGAACTGCACGTTGCCCATGGCAGATGCCGGAGCCGCCGCCTCGATGGTAAACACGACGCAAATTACCGAGAGGATAACCTCGATCAGGGAGAACTTCTTACCTGCCATGGCACGCTCCCCCTACAGCAAAAAGGATGGCATCTGTACCGAAGGCGCAGCCCAAGGTAGGGTTGCAGGCCGCGTCACCGGTACAGGTGCCATCCCAAAGAGAAGAGAGGGTGAGATTGTTAGACCAGCGCTCGCGGAACAGACGCGTGTAGATGACGATACGCTGATACATAGATACTCCGATCAAAACGGCCGCGCTCGCGACCGGAAACTTTCGGCAATTGAAGACGCGTCTGACCTGGGAAATTCAAGCGAACAATTGGCCTAACCCGCAAAAAATCCCAGGTCAGACGCGTACTCAATCAAAGAAAAAGGGCACTCCGAAGTGGAGGCAACGGAGTGCCCAAAGAAAACCCAGCCAACCAAGACATCAAGCAAGCCAACCATCAATGCCCCGAGATGGACTGATTTGCCGATTGTCCGATTGATCGGCTGGGTTTTCGAGGTGCCCCAGGTCGCCGCGAAAGAGGAGCGCCGCGTACTTTGGTACGCGAGCGACGGTTTGAGCGGCGAGATGGGGTGCCTCGGAAAGCCAGACGATTAAGCGGACGGCTCCTGCTGAGTGATGCAGTGGATATTGCCGCCGCCAAAGACGACCTGCTCGGACTGAACGCCGACGCACTTGTAGACGCCCTCGCCCCAGACCTCGTCGTAGATCTTCTGGAGCGTGTCAACGGCCAGCTGGTCGTTCTCGTCGCCGTACTGCGGGACGATAACGCCGTGGTTGGTGACCAGGTAGTTCATGTAAGAGGCGATCAGCGGCTCGTCGGCAACGCGCGGCTCGGCGTTCTCGTCGGCGTCGATGGTGTCGCAGGAAGCCTGGTCCATGAACAGCGGGTTCACGGGCATGCAGAGCTTGTAGACCTTCATCTTGCGGCCCTTGGCGTCAACGGCATTGGAGAGGGTCTCGTAGGCAGCGTGGCACTGCTCGTAGAACGGATACTCGGGATCGTCGGTCCAGATGCAGGCCATGACGCCCGGGGCGATGAACGTAGCGACGTCATCGATGTGGCCGTTGGTCTCTTCGGGGTCGATGCCCTCCTTGACCCAGATGACCTTCTCGACACCCAGGTAATCCTTGAGGTGCTCGTCCATATAGGCGCGAAGTTCCTCGCTCCAGGGCTCAAACTTCTTCTTGAACTTGGGCCAGATGGACTCGGGATCCTCTTCCTCCTCCAGAACCGCAGAGCAGGTGCGGCCCGGGGAAAGCAGGCACTGGTCGGTCACGACAAGAGTGCCCTCGCCGTCGACGGTGATGGAGCCGCCCTCGAGGATCATGTCATCGGGACGATAGCGACGGCAGCCGGAGAGCTCAGCCATCTTAAGGGCGATCTGCTCGTCCTTGTCCCACGGGAAGTACAAGCCGTCGACCAGACCGCCGTAGGCGTTGAAGTGCCAGTGGTTGGCGCGCTTCTCGCCCTTGCCGTTGATGACGTAGGTGGCAGCGGTGTCGCGGAACCAGGCGTCGTCGGTGGTCATCTCGATAACGGTGACGTTCTCGTCTTCCTCGAAGACGGCCTTGCAGTTAGCGTAGTCGGCCTGGTTGGCGCACATGGTGACCGGGGTGAACTCGGCGATGGCGCGAGCGATGGCGGCATACTGCTTCTGAGCCGGCTTGGCGCCGTGGGCCCAGGTGTCGGTGCGGTGGGGCCAACCCATCCACACGCGATCCTGCGGGGCGAACTCAGCGGGCATAAAGAAGCCGTCGGCCTTGGGAGTGGACTCGGACTCGGTGATCGTACGCATAAGATTTCCTCCAAATCGAACGATCGCTTGCCGCGGGCGGGTTACCCGCGGCCTAAAACCAAGAGATGGTAGGCGCCCGTTCCCCGGCAAAGGTCGGGGCGCCCGGCGCCGGTTTTCACGGAGTCGCACCGGCGTGCGACGACGTAACCCGGTGCGCGGAGACAAAACGCACGAAGGATACGGAAGAGAGATTGGGGCGGGCGGTGGTTACCGGAGCTATCGCTCACACCCACCCCGGGGAATGGTTAGCAAACCTGTCGCTTGGGCACGTCTCCGAAGAGGCTAGAGTGCCCGGAGTCGGGAGCGACAAGCCCGACGAAGCGCACGTTGGTACGCGAGGAGGGTTGGAGCCCCGAATCCGGGTGCTCTAGTTCTCCTCGGCCTCGGCGGCCTCCTCAGCGAGACGCTGAGCTGCCAGCTCGGGAGTGAGGCCCTTGTACTCGGTCTCGCGGCCCTTGGCGCTGACGACGCGGACAACCTCGCCGATGAGCAGAAGCACGATGAAGATAACGATCATCGGGAGCTTGTCGCCAATCTCGGCGGCGGAGAGCGGCACCAGCGTTGCAACGATGGCCAGGATCAGCTCGATGCAAGGGATGGCCAGCATGACCTTCATCATGGCACCCTTAAACGGGAACGTGAAGATGCGCTCGCGGTTGGGGTCGTTCTTACGAAGGTTGAGGAACGCCGGGAACATCGGGATATAGGTGAGCAGCAGGAAGACGACGGAGGTGCCGAAGAGCATCCAGAAAACACCGTTGGAGATGGCGTCGATGGGAACCAGCTGCAGGCACAGCACCAGGGAGGCAACGATGGCGTTGACCAGGTTGGCGCCGTTGGGCATATCGTCATCCGAGATCATCGAGGCGAAGACCTTGGGCATGTTGCCGTGCTCGGCAGCGTAGCGAGCGACGGAGTTAACGCCGAAGGACCAGGCGGCCATGTTGGCGAACAGGGTGATCAGGAAGGCGATGCAGATGACCTTAAAGATCATGGAGTCGCCCACCATGGTCTGGACTGCGACGATCATGCCATAGTCGGGGTCGATGGCATCGGCCGGCACAGCGGCGCCGATGCCAAAGCCAGCAAACAGGTAGATCACAGCGATGGACAGGCCGCCGACGATGATTGCCTTGGGGATATCGCGAGCGGGATCGGCCATGTCGTCGGTCATGGTGCAGATGACCTCGAAGCCCATGAAGTTAAAGATGATGATCGACAGGTAGCCGAGAGCGTTGGTGTTGGTGAGCTCGGGCAGGAAGGTGGTAGCGGACATATCGTTCGCAAAACCGTTCTCCATGGCATACCAAATGCCCAGAGCGCCGACGACAACGGCAACGGCGACCTTGATGATGGCGCCACCGTTGAGGACCCACTCGGAGTCGGCCGCCTTGGAGCGGCCCATGAGGTAGACGATCCACACAAAGGCAAGATCGATACCCATCTTGGCGATCAGATTGAACTCGACGCCAAAGACCATGCCCAAAATGTCGGGGAACATGGTGGCCAGCGAGGCAATCCACAGCGGGTAGTTAACCCAGTAGTAGTATGAAATGCGGGCGCCCCACTTGTCGCCTAGGCCATCGCGTACCCAGTCGTAAATGCCGCCCTCGCCGTCATAGGTGGTACCGAGCTCGGCGACAACCATGCCATACGGGAGCAGGAAGGTCAGGATCAGGAAGATCCACCAGAAGAACTGCTGGTTGCCAATGGCAGCAGCAGGAGCGGCGGCCTCGCAAACGAAGACGACGCAGATGATGGTCGAAATGACCGTCAAGAAGGAAAGCTTTTTCTTTCCGTCGCTCATGATGAGCTCCTTTGCTCAGTCTTGGACAGATCCGAGGCCCAAGGCACTAAGGCAATCGCTTGGGCCTCGGTGAGCGGGCGACAGGAGACGAGCATCCGCCGCCCGCAAACGTGCTTTTAAAAGCCTTGGGGCTTAGAGCTGCTCGAGAGCCTCGAGAGCGGCGTGGAGCTCAGCCTTGGCGGAGTACTCGACACCCTCGTCGTTGAGCGGGGTGCGCTTGCCCAGAGCGGCAAGGAGAGCACGGATGGAGTGCTTGCGGTTCTCGGCCTCGACCCAGCACAGGGAGCGCTCGGGGTCGTCCATGACCTCGTCGACGACCTCCTCGTTGCGGGTGGCCGGCAGGCAGTGCATGAACTTGGAGTCTGCGCCGGCGAAGTTCATCATGTCCATGGTGACCTGATACTTGGGATAGAACACGTCCATGTAGTTCTCGCCCGAGACCTCCTCGTCGTACAGGCCATACCACACGTCGGTGTAGATGAAGTCGGCACCCTTGATGCACTCGATGTCGTCGGAGATGACGATGGAGCCACCGGAGACCTTGCAGTTCTCCTCGGCGATGGCCATCATCTGCTTGCCGAACTCGGCGCGCTCCTCAACGGTGCCAACGTGCAGGCCGCCGTCGGGGATCTGGTGGCCCTTAGGTCCAAACTGGACAAACTTCATGCCGACCTTGGAGGCGATGAACATGAGGGAGACGCAGACCTGGGTGGCGTCGCCGATGAAGGCCAGGGTGCAGTCCTCGATCTTCTTGCCCTCGGGGAGGTTCTCGAGCATGGTCATGAGGTCGCCCATCTCCTGCGTGGGATGGTTGAACTCGGACATGCCGTTGATGACGGGCACAGCGGAGCCCTCGGCGAGGCCGACGACGTCCTTGTGACGGTCAACGCGAGCCATCATGATATCGAGCAGCGAACCCATGACGCGAGCGGTGTCGCCCAGGGACTCGTGGCCACCGAGCTGGATGGTGCCAGGGCCATAGAACTGAGCGTGGCCGCCGAGGTCGGTCATAGCGGTCTCGAAGGAAAGACGGGTGCGGGTGGAAACCTGCTGGAAGATCATGCCAAGGCTCTTGTTGCGGAGCAGGTGCGGATAATAACCGTCAACCTTGATGGCCTTCTTCATTGCCAGGCCAAGATCCTCGATGGCCAGGATCTGCTCTTTGGTGAAGTCGTTGGTGTCGATGAAATCCTTAGGCAGTGCCATGTCGATTTCCTTTCCGCCGGTCTTGCCGACTATTACTGAGAGGCGCTCGTACATCACGCCTCGTGTTGACAACACCATCATTCACCCGTATGCAATTTTTACCTAGTTTATTCGGGATTAAAGACCGTTCACGGAGTTACATCCCCTCTAAACCAATATAAACCCGCAGGTAGAGAGTTTACAGGGGGTTTACTATCTAGAACCGCGAACGGTATACGGGTATCCTGTATCACGTCCTCTAATCCGCAACGGGACATACGATTGAGGGCGGTATATCCGTAGGGTTTACGGAGCTTATCCAAAGATCAGATGAGATGGGACGGCGACAGATGAACACGCTCATGTTCTTCTACACCCTAGCGATACTCGTTATCTGCATTGTGACGGCGGTGCTTTCGCTTGCCGCCTATGCCTCGTCCCGTCGACGCTTCTTTATCTATGGCAGCGGCGTTTTTATTTGCTACGCCATCGAGATGACCGAGATCTTCTTTTTTGAATACACGTTGCAAAACCAGAGCTTTCCAGCCAGCGACTATTACTCAATTACCATGCCTGTGTTGCGGACCCTTGTGGCGACCGCTTCGCAGGCTTTTATTTGGCTGATTGCCATGGATCTGCTCGACAAGCACTCTAAGAAGCTGTTCGTCATTCCCGTCGCAACGTTCTTGGTAAGCGAACTGTTGATTATCGTCGCCGTCCCCTATGGTCCCATGCACCAATGGCTCTATTACACGATGCGCCAGGTGTTCCTCATCTTTGTGGGACTGTATATCTTTTGGACGGCTCACAAGAGTACCAAGGTTGAGCTGAAGGCACGTGTTAACAACCAGAAGAAGCACCTGATTATCGGCGCCATTCTAGTCGCCTGCATCATTGCCGAGGACTTCTACAACATTCTGGTGGTCCCCATGAGCCTGGCGCCCTCCTGGCTGCAGCTGTACCTATCCGAGCGCAACTTTAGCGAGAACATCTTTGCGTGCTACTTTGCCATCCTGCTGATTATCTACGCCTATCACGTGCTTTCGATCCGTATGCAGGAAGCACCCGAGGAAAAGAACGTCAGCGACCTTGATCGACACATCGAAGAGCAGATGCCCTTCTATCGCAACGCCTACAAGCTCTCCAACCGCGAGACCGAGGTCATGCGTCTGGTTGTGTTGGGCAAGTCGAACCAAGAAATCGCTGACGAGCTATTCCTTGCCGTAGGCACCGTCAAAACCCACATCCACAACATCCTGGTCAAAACCGAGCAGCAAAACCGCACGACGTTGATCCTGCATTTTTGGAAAAGGTAGAGCCACGCAGCAAAAACCACCACAAAGGTGCCTGTCCCCTTTGCGGTGGTTCTGGACTAGAAGGTTACTCGCTGTAGCGGGTGGCGATGGCAGCTTGTACCATGCCGGCGCTCATGAGGTAGGTCACTAGGAAATAGCCGCCGTAGGCTGCTAGGAAGATTGCACAGGTGAGGCCCACCGTGCCGCCGATGCTCATGTAGCCAAACGTACTCACCAGCTCGATAATTACCTTGAGCGCCACAAAGGAGTGCGCCAGACCCACTGCCAGCGGGAACAGGAAGAATACCGCTTGCTGCGCCATCACCGAATGGCGAATCTGGCGGTCGTCACAGCCGATCTGTGCCAGCACACGATAGCTGCGGCTGCCGTCGGCCACATTGGAGAGCTGCTGGATCGACAGTATCGCCGCGCACGCAACGACCAGTACAAAGCCAATGTAGATGGCCAGATAGCTAATCATGCCGTTCATTTGCGCTGCTTGCGTGTACATCTCGGAGCGTGTGATGAAGATTCCCCATGACCCTGGCTCCTTGCCGTCAACGAGCAGATTGTCGAGCAAAGTGTATTTAATGCTCTCGTCTGCCTCGGTCGTATCCATCCCCTGTTTGTAATTAACGAGCAGGCTACTGGAATACGGCTGCAGATTAAGTTGGGACAACAGCTCGTCGGCAACGACGACGGTACCCGGATTACTGCCCATCGCCGAGTTGGCGATGGCCGCCGTGTCCTTGTCCGACTTATCGGTTGCGGGCTTGAGCTCATGCCCGCCCAAGGTGAGGGTATGGCCGCCGGCCATGTACTTGGTGTACAGGTCGCCCAGCTCACCGCCCATATCACACGTAAGCAGGTACTGGTCGCGGCCAATGCTCACCGGCTCCTCGCCCATCATCTGGCGCAGTTTGTTGTACTGGCTCGCCGGCGTCACAAACAGACCCATCGTATCGGCATTGCTACCCCCGAGCGCCTTGGGGAGCTTTTCGCCCATGGTCTTGCACATCTCACCCGCAGACACCGAAGGATTCGAACCGCCAAACGGGAAACTCAGATACGAATCGATCTGAACATGCTCACCGGCAACATCGGCGATATTGACCTTCTTGCCGGTCTCGTCGTTGTTGTCCGCCGACTTGCCCTTGCCGTGCCATGCGGAGTACAAATCGACCGTTGTATCGGCTAGCACCATGCGGTCGGCTTCAGACGGATTGACATATTCTTTGTAGTAGTCGAGCGTATCGGGCGTGTAATAGACATACGTCTGCGACATATCGGCCGGCGTATAGCGCTCCAGATTCTCGTTCATCACGTTGGCGATCGACATACCGCACGTCACCGAGGTGATGGCCAAAAACAGGAGCATCGCGATGACGCCCATCGAAAAGCACACCGTGTTGACCTTGGCCGCAAGCTGGCGCACGGTAAACATGTTGAGGCCGCGCCAATACACGCCGCGCAGGCTCTGCAGCAGCTTGATGAGCATGCCCGAGAGTCCCCAGAACAGGGCAAAGGTGCCCACGGTAACCATAGCGGTCGTAATACCAAACTGGTTCATGGCCTCTTGCAGCTTGCTGTCCGTCGCGGTTAGCGGGAACCCATCACGTAGCAGACGGTAATAGGCCACGCCCACAAGCACCGCACCCACGGCAAAGATGGCAATCGCGATCCAGGGGTTGCGTGTCTTGATGCTCTCGTTGCGACGCTCGGCACCCATAAGCTCGATGAGTTTGGTACGACGCACGGCGCGAAGGTTCAGCAGTAGCGTGAGCACAAACATCACGAGCATGCAGGCAAGCGTCAGGTTGAACGCATGCACCGAGAAAAAGAAGTGGAAATTGGCGATCTGTGTCTTAAAGAGCGAGGCCGTAAAGAACGTCATGAGCTGGGAGAGTCCCACACCCAGCACAATGCCGGCGACAAAGGCCGCGACCGAAACAATCACGGTCTCGAGCGCCATGATCGTGGCGACGCGCCCGCGCCCCATGCCGAGCACCTGGTACAGGCCAAACTCCTTTTTGCGGCGTTTCATGATGAAGTTATTGGCGTACACCATCAAAAAGGCCATGACACCGGCCAAAAAGTACGTCAGGTCGCCGAGCATGCTGCCCATAACCTGCGCCAAGCCCTCTTCATCAATTCCGGCGATGTCGACCTGCATCGAGATGGTGTTAAAGGCATAGAAGACCGTGACGCCCAGGGTGAGCGTCAAAAGGTAGACGAGGTAGTCGCGGCCGGCACGGCGGACGTTGCCCCAAGCGAGTTTACAGAGCATCGGAGCCCTCACCGCCCATCATGGCAACGACCTCCATAATGCGGTCGAAGAACTCTCGGCGGTCGGTGTCGCCGCGGCGCAGCTCGGTGAAGATCTTGCCGTCGCGGATAAACAGCACACGGCTCGTGTAACTGGCGGCAAAGCTGTCGTGCGTGACCATGAGCACGGTGGCGCGTAGGCGACGATTGAGGGCCTCTAGGCTCTCGAGCAACAGGCGAGCGCTCTTGGAATCGAGGGCGCCGGTGGGCTCGTCGGCCATGATCATGGTGGGGTCGGTGACGAGCGCGCGAGCTGCGGCAACGCGCTGCTGCTGACCGCCGGACATCTGGTAGGGATACTTGTCGAGCACCTGACTGATGGACAGGCGCGCGGCCACATCCTGCACACGGGTCGAGATCTCTGCCGAGTTTGTGCGGGCGATGGTGAGCGGCAGGGCGATGTTCTCGCGCGCCGTGAGCGTATCGAGCAGGTTGGAATCCTGGAAGATAAAGCCGAGTTCCTCGCGGCGGAACTGCGAGAGCTTGGCCTGCTTCATGCGCGTCACGTCCTGGCCGTTAATGCGGATCGTGCCGCTCGTGGCGCTATCGATGGTCGACACGCAGTTGAGCAACGTCGACTTGCCCGAGCCCGAGGCGCCCATGATGCCGACGAACTCGCCGCGGTTGACGGTAAAGCTGACGTCGTTGAGCGCGCGGGTCACGTTGCCCAGCGCTCCGTATACCTTTTCGAGATGCGCGACCTCCAGTACCGGGGTCGCCATGTGCGTGGTTTGCATACCGAGTCCTTTCTTGCAATTAGTCTACGGCATCTATAGTCGCAAGAAGACGAGTCGGCTACCATCGATATGGCTTACGCTTGCCTTACCGTTGTGTAAGGTACGCGTAGCTACCCTGCCGCGTGTTGATGTTGAGAGAGGACTCCTGTTGAAGACTGTTCATGTTGCCGCTGGGATCATTCGCAAGGAAGGATCTGACGAGCTGCTTGCCGTGCAGCGCGGCTACGGCGACATGCAGGGACTTTGGGAGTTCCCCGGTGGCAAGCTCATGCGCGGCGAGACGCCCGAGGACGCCGTACGCCGCGAGCTCATGGAAGAGCTGCAGGTCAAAGTCACCAACCTGCGCGATTTCTATACCGTTGAGTATGACTACCCCGATTTTCATCTCTCCATGGAGTGTTACTACTGCTCGCTCGCCGATGAATCCGATGAGCCTCAGAAGCACGATCGCCAGCTCGATATCCGCTGGATTCCACGCACCTCACTTGCCACCGTTGAGTGGATGCCCGCCGACAAGGGGCTTATCGATGCGCTGATTGAGCTGAAGGAAGACCGGCTTGAGGCCAACGGCACTGCCAACGACGCCGAGGCCACCGCGACCGAGGAGCCCGCCACCAAACCCAAGCGCGCACCTAGGCGCCGTAGCAAAAAACGCCCCAAGCCTGGCCTGCTGGACGGCATCGACACCTCGGACCTTTCCGCCGACGAGCGTGAACTCGTGCGCCGTCGCGCCGCCATCAAAAAGTCCATGAAGGGCAACAAGCGTGCGAACACCAAGCCCGAGCTGCTCGTTCGCCAGCGCCTGCGGGCAGCGGGCCTTACGGGTTATCGCTTGGAATGGAAGGTTCCCGGCAAGCCCGACATCGCCTTTCCCGGGCGCAAGATCGCCATCTTCGTCAACGGCTGCTTTTGGCACCGCTGCCCCAAGTGCAACCCTAGCCAGCCCAAGCGCAACGTTGAGTTTTGGGAGGCAAAGTTCCGTCGCAACGTCGAGCGCGACCGAGCAGCCATCAACGCACTCACCCAAATGGGCTGGACACCCATAACCATCTGGGAATGCGAGCTCAAAAAAGACCGCATCGCCGGCACGATGGAAAAGGTCATCGAACAAGTACGCGCCGCCGCACCGCAGCGCTAGGAACGAGCCGTCCACACGCCCCACACAGGCGAGCCACATCCGCGCCACAAACCTTAGAAAGCCCTTAAGCTCAAAACCTTTCAAGAGTGTTACTCAATAGCCTTGACCTGCGGTTTCATCGTAACACCAAACCAGGTTAAGCCTTTCTTTAGCGCTTCTTTGAACGGTCCGCTGCATAATACTGCCAACGCACGGGACCTAGCAGCATACCCCGAGCGCAATCTATTGGTGGACATCGAGGAGGCCGCATAAGCATGCATTCTTCCAATGACGCAGCACAGCAGCCATCCCTAAAACATGCAAACCTTTTCTCCTTCCCCCCGACACAGAGAAACGGCCTCCTCGACTCCCCCACCACAAAAGCCAAACGGTCAACCGACCAGAGCCACAACTTGCGAGCATCGTTCGAAAAGCTCCAAGCATCCCTAGACAAGGCGTTCCCCGAACAGGCAAGAGCAATCTAAGCCCATCGCGCTTTAT
>OIYV01000773.1_pt1 | contig 16748 bp, 15 predicted proteins | sample 1588251 | NCBI WGS metagenome assembly OIYV01 (sample SAMN03283282) | human gut metagenome | biome: human-associated habitat; material: feces | host: Homo sapiens | place: Peru | collected 2012
ACAGAATGCTGTCCCGCTCGCCGCACTGCCCGTAGACGGCCAGCGCCTGCATCGTCTGTCCGCCCGATTCCAGATACCTTCCCGCGTTGTACAGAAGCCGGTTTACGCGCCTGCGGCCGAACTCGCGCATCGCCCGCTCCCGCATGGTTTCCAGCAGCACCGGACGGATTCGCCATTCCTCCCCCGTGCTGGAAAAGAGGTTGCCCACCCGCTCCGCGCGGCTCAGAAGCAGCGCGCTGCCGTCGTCGCCCGTGATGGACTCCGCCATTTCAAGCGTGAACGCGTCGACCACGGAGACCTGCATCAGAAACGTCTGCACGTCCCGGCTCCACTGCCCGACGACCTCCTCGTCATACGCGTCGCACAGGAAGGCGAGGAAACTGCGCTCGACGCCCAGCGACGGCTCGATGACATAGGGGATATAGCGGGTGTTCTTCTCCTGATCGTAGTAGGTCAGATCCCTGCCGGAGGTGTTCTGGTGCTGCGTCAGGTCGTAGTCCGTGCGGTCGGCCACGCCCCAAAGCTCGCCCCAGCCGAACGGGAAGAGGAACTCGAAGTCCGTCGTCGCCTTGGAATAGAAGCAAAGCTCCTCCGGATCGTGGTCGCGCAGGCGGAGGTTCTCCTCCTTCATGCCGAGGCTGAGCAGCCACTGCTTGCAGAAGCCGCGCCAGTAGGCAAACCACTCCAGATCGGTGTTCGGCTCGCAGAAGAACTCCAGCTCCATCTGCTCAAACTCACGCACGCGGAAGATGAAGTTGCCCGGCGTGATCTCGTTGCGGAAGGATTTTCCGATCTGGCCGATGCCGAAGGGGAGCTTCTTGCGGGTGGTGCGCTGGACGTTGACGAAGTTGACGAAAATGCCCTGCGCCGTCTCCGGCCGGAGGTAAACGGTGTTCTTCGCGTCCTCCGTGACGCCTTGGAAGGTCTTGAACATGAGGTTGAACTGACGGATGTCGGTGAAGTTGTGCTTTCCGCAGGTGGGGCAGGGGATCTGCCGCTGCTCGATGAAGTCCTTCATTTCCGCCTGCGAGAAGGCGTCGATGGGCTTGGGCAGCTCCACGCCCTCCTTTGCGCAGTAGTCTTCGATGAGCTTGTCGGCGCGGAAGCGCTCCTTGCACTCGCGGCAGTCCATGAGCGGGTCGGAAAAGCCGCCCAGATGGCCGGAGGCCACCCACGTCTGCGGGTTCATGAGAATGGCGGCGTCCAGCCCGACGTTATAGGGGTTGCTCTGGACGAACTTGCTCCACCACGCCTTCTTGATGTTGTTCTTCAGCTCGACGCCCAGCGGGCCGTAGTCCCACGTGTTGGCAAGGCCGCCGTAGATCTCCGACCCCGCGTAGACAAAGCCGCGGTTTTTGCAAAGCGCGACGAGCTTATCCATGGTTTTTTCTGTATTTTTCAGCATTTGAAGTCCTCCGTTCGCTGATGGATATAGGAATAGCATTCTAAATTAGTATTATAGCCAAGACCGGCGTCAAAGTCAAGCAAAAAGGTTTGCATTTCAGCGGTCTATCCGCTATAATAGTCCGGAATGTATTTTGGAAGGGAGAACCCCATGAAGCCTTTAGAGAATAAAATGGGCGTCATGCCGATCGGAAAGCTGCTTTGGAACATGGCGCTGCCCATGGCGCTTTCCATGCTGGTGCAGGCGCTATATAACGTTGTAGACAGCGTGTTCGTCTCGCGTATTTCCGACGTGGACAACTGTGCGCTCACCGCCGTTTCGCTCGCATTTCCGGTGCAGAATATCATGATCGGCGTCGCGACCGGCATCGCCGTCGGCGTCAACGCCCTCCTGTCGCGCTCGCTCGGCGCAAAGGACAGCGAAGGCGTCAACCGCTCCGCCCTGAACGGCGTCTTCCTCGCCCTGTGCGGCACGCTGCTGTTCGTCCTCTTCGGCGCGTTCGGTGCAGAGATCTATATGCGCTCGCTGACCGCCGACCCCGTCACAATCGCCTACGGCGTGGACTATGTCCGCGTCATCTGCATCGTCTCCTTCGGCATCTTCGGCGAGATCCTGTTCGAGCGGCTCCTGCAATCCACCGGCCGCACCGCCTATACCATGCTCACGCAGGGCGTCGGCGCGATCATCAACATCATCCTTGACCCCATCCTGATCTTCGGCTACTTCGGCCTGCCGCGCATGGAGGTCATGGGCGCAGCTGTCGCCACCGTGCTCGGCCAGATCGTCGCCTTCGTGCTTGCCGTCGTGCTGAACCTGAAGAAGAATCCGGACGTGCAGCTCGTCTTCCGCCGCTTCCGGCCGGATGGTGTCATGCTGCGCCGCATCCTCGCCATCGGCGTCCCGTCGATGGTCATGATCGCCATCGGCTCGGTCATGAACTATACCTTTAATCTCATCCTCGACTCCTACAACACCGTGCAGGCCGGCCTCGGCGAAGCCGGCAAGACCGTCTTCGGCGCGTATTTTAAGCTCCAGAGCTTTGTGTTCATGCCGGTCTTCGGCATCAACAACGCGGTCTTGGCCATCTGCGCCTATAACTACGGCGCGCGCCTGCCCGACCGCATCACCCGCACCATCCGCTGCGGCGCGCTCGGCGCGGGCTGCCTGATGGTGATCGGCATCGCCGTCTTCCAGCTGCTGCCGGGGACGCTGCTCGACTTCTTCTCGCCGGACGATACCATGCGCGCCGTCGGCCTCCCCGCGCTGCGCCTGCTCAGCCTGCCCTTTGTCTTCGCGGGGCCGTGCATCATCCTCGGCGGCGCATTCCAAGGACTTGGCAAGAGCGTCTACAGCATGATCGTCTCCATCTGCCGCCAGCTCGTCGTCCTCCTGCCCGCCGCCTACCTGCTGTCGCTCGCGGGGGAGATCGACCTCGTCTGGCTCTCCTTCCCCATCGCGGAGGTCGTCTCCCTGATCCTCTCGATCTTCATGATGCGCCGCATCTGGAAGCAAAAGATCCAGCCCCTGCGCCCCGCCGCGCAATGAAAAAGCGGCACACCTTCCGTGTGCCGCAAAGCCCCGCAGGCGTGAGGGATTTTTAAGTACGTCACGCAGCAAAAGGCTCTCTCTGATGAGGAGGACGGCTGCGGCACCTTATTGCTTGCCACATCTGCCACAGACGCCGCTCCCCTTTCGGATTTCTGAGCAGTCTGTCCGCATATCAAAAATACGTTTCGGTACGTGGGGCGCGGCTTTTCGCACAGCCGTGCCTCCGTCTCTTTTCGAATTGCATCTTGCATTCCGCACAAAAAGCCGCTATAATGAGTGACGGTGGCGGCTTTTTTCCGCCCCACGACCTCCGACACCTTGCCGAACGGTCGCGATTCCCGGGTGTAGCGCAGTTGGTAGCGCGCCTGCTTTGGGAGCAGGACAGCGGTATTCGGGGTAGGGCAAGGCAAACCGCAGGAAGACCGCGGCACCTTTGGTTGCAAAAGACAGCATAAAAGCGGTTTTAACCACAGTTAGAAAGGTCTTTGATTTTCTCTCTCGCCGTGGTATAATAACTAAAAATTGAATCTCCGGGTGTAGCCCAGTTGGTAGGGCGCCACATTTGGGATGTGGAAGCCGCGCGTTCGAGTCGCGCCACTCGGACCAAAAGCCCTCTAGGAGTTATGCTTCTGAGGGCTTTCCCCTTGTTTTACGCGACACAGTAGGTGAAATACCGCTCTATGCGTTTCGTCATGTTTTTCTTTTTTATTTTCGATCTATAACACCAGCGCAAATTTATTAAATAAAATTATGGAGGTGAATTCTTTTGGGCGACAGGTACCGAGATCCTGTACATGGTTTTATCGAAGTGACTGATCTTGAAAATAAAATTATTAATTCCGCACCATTTCAGCGACTCAGAAATGTAAAGCAGTTAGCAATGACATATCTTGTTTTTCACGGCGCAGAACATACTCGCTTTGGTCATTCGATAGGTGTAATGCATTTAGTCACAAGAGCTTTTCGTTCCGCTGTGTCCAATGGCAGCTATTCTTTTTCTGAAAAAAAGTATGCATGGTACGAGCAACTTCTAAGACTCATTGCTTTAACTCACGACTTGGGACATGCACCCTTTTCGCATGCGTCCGAGGCCGTTTTCCCCGATGGCCTTGAGCATGAAGATTTCACAGAAAAGATTATCAAAGAAACCATCATCGCTACGCATATCAAAGCAATTGGCGCTACGTTTGTAGAAAAATACGGTCCCGAGTACGATATTACACCTGAATTAATATGTGATATTTATCGTGGAAGACTGCCCGGAGAGAATTCAGAGTTCACATTTTTAAAAAGTTTCATGGATAGTGAATTGGATTGCGATAAGATGGACTATCTACTGCGAGATTCACTTTTTTGTGGAGTAAAATATGGAAACTATGACATTGAGCGCCTTCTGTCTTCCCTTACGATTTATATACAGGATGGTTGTCCACGTTTAGCGATTGGAAGCGGAGGCACACAAGTATTTGAAGAATTTGTTCTTGCACGTTATTTCATGTTTGTACAAGTATACTTTCATCGTACACGTCGCTTTTTTGATATAATGTTTTCTCGGGCGCTTAAGTGTATTTTGCCGAACGGAACATACCCGCAAGATGTTAATGACTATTTAATGTGGGATGACTGCCGTGTGATTCAAGAATTGAAAGCTCATGTTGATGATAACGACGCATGTGCAAACATTATTAAAAGGGTCGTCTACTCCTGCGCTAATGAAAGTGTGACGCACCCCAGGTCAGGAGATAAAAATGAATTCAAGCTGATTAGCTTGCAGGCCAAAGAAGAATTTGGCGCAGAGAACTTTTTAGAAGATTACTCCGCCGGAAAAATGCCACACAAAATTCCAATTAGAAGTGAGATTGATGATGAGAAAGCGATTGTGATCATTCATAAGAGTACTGGAAAGGTCGCAACAATTTCCGAAGAATCTCCTATTATACAAAGTCTTACAAACAAGATTGATATTCAGCGGCTGTATGTTAAACCTTTCCTATATGAAGCAGTTTCGCAACATTTGAGGAAGACCTATGCAGCCATACAGAGTTAGGCACTGCGAAACAGGAGGGTTTATGGTTAATTTAGAACAATGCGCTATTATTATAAGGCAAATATGTGATGAAACCGAACCAGGTAAGAAAATGGTTCAAAAACTTTTCTATTTAATGGAACGAAAGGGTCTCCAATTGAATCTTGCCTATAGCATACACTTTTTTGGACCATATAGTGCAAAACTCGACACAACATTACATACTTTGGAAAGCATGGGTTCAATAGAAATTGATACATCTGGCACGACACATATCATTCGAGAAGGAAAGAATATGACAAGTTCAGCTCTGAATGCTTCAGACTCTTCTGTTGTAAATTATGTCCTAGATAACTTTTTGGGGAAAACTGCGTTAGAGTTAGAGGCCCTTACCACTTTGGATTATGCAGCCACAACAATTCTTAAAGGCAAACGCTCGGATGAAGACATAATTAAAGAAGTTGTGAAGATTAAAGGGGAAAAGTTTTCTCAAGAGTATTTATCTAATGAATTAAAAACTTTAAAGCGAACAGGCTATATTCAATAAACCAACTTTCGCAGATAGTATATAGAGGGCTACCGACGCAAGTGCATCAATTCTTGTATCGGTAGTCTTTTTATAGGGCTATTATCAATATTATGCAGAAGAAAGATCACTTATCATGCTCTGCAGGCTGCCGTAAAATTCGTATGTCCTTTGAGGTCTCTTTGCTTCTGCAATCTCCGCTTTGCAGATTTTCGGTCAAGCGAAGCTTTGTGTAGTGCATCCAAAGTACTCAGGATATTCCTTTCCAAATCTGCGATATATCGTTTCTACTGCGAGGAGGCAATCGACAAACTGTACTCCTTCTGCTATTCTCCTCTGCGTCAGTTGCCTGCGAGGCACATACCAGCAATCACTTTGGACATTTTTCCAACTGCCGCTTATTGCCGTTTTCTTCCCGCTCTAAAGCCTCATCCAGTTTGTACATTAGCATACTTGCAAACATTAGCTGCCGCGCTGCATCCTCTGCTGTAATGGAAGCGTTTTCGTGGGCTTTTGGATTTCGCAAAGCAGCCACGGCTCCGGCAAACATGTCCATAAATCCTCGTTGAACATTTGCACCTGTATCCGTTGAGGTGTCTGCAATCACAAGTTTGGGAGCTTGGGCTGAAAAAACCGTTTGCATAAGAGGGTAACCATCCAACTGCTTTCCGTCCTTTCCCTTAAGCTCCGGGAAAAGCATTTTGACTCTGGCATTTATTTCGATAAAGGCACTGCGCGCAGATTCAAAATAATGGCCGTCTTGATACAGTGACCGCGCCACTCGAATAATATCCGGGTGAACCAGCTTCCAATCAACCGCAAAACGGAGTCCCAGTTCTCTGCGCTTCAATGCGTCTAATTGAATCAGAATTGTATTACCTTCTCCTACGGTCATTTCCTGCTTTGAGGTGTAAACAAGACTACGGGAAATGATTTCCCACTCCTCGCTTTCTTCGAAGTGATTTTTGTAGATGTACAGAAGCAGGTCATTGTGAAATTTAACATACTCCGGCGTATCGAAGCAAACGGATGCTTCAATGGCAAATAGATTTTTCATCTGCCCAATTATAGAATCAATTGTGACCATCGGAAGGCTCCTTCCTGTACTGTAGTTCTAATTCATCGGATGTTATATTCCTGCGGTTCCTGTGCACGGCAAAAAATCGCCTCGAAAGGATTTGTTCGAAAATATCACTCACACAGTCTTTGATACGCTCTGCGGACAGTTTGCGCCATCAAGGTTCTACGCTGACGCAGGAACTCCACGTATTCCATGCTTTCGAAGTTATTCGGCAAGGCATGGTCCTCACACGCCTTGCGGTAACCATCCTCGCCGAGTTTCCGGCGGTAATGAGAGACATAGTCCTGCGGTGCTTTGTCCGAAATCTCAATATTGGTAGCGTAGTCGAGATAGGTGAAATTCGCGAGCTGGTTCCTGTCACGGTCGCTGGTAAAACCGGTTTTAGACAGATGGTTCTTCGGAAAGATATGGTGCCTATCAATCGCTCTCTTTGTTCCGCTGGAGCCCAAAATAAAATACTTGGACACCGGCGTGTTGCTAAACAGCATGGGCGTATGGAGCACGATCTGAGCCGCTACATATCCGTACCATGCGGGGGAAATCGCCGCCGCACTGTTCAGCTCGTTCGGCAGCGTCAAGCTGAAATAATCGTCTGTAAAGCGCGTTTCGATAACACGATCTATATAAGCGATGAATTCTCCCGCTGTATGGACATCACGCAGATCCGCAAATTGCTTTTCCACTTCGGATTCCGTAGAGCCGGTATAAAAATATGTAATAGTGCTCATAAAGAACCACTTACTGATGCATTTTTTGAGCTGCGCGGCATCCAGCTTGTAGTCATACTTAGCGATCAGGTAAAGGACGTAGCTGAAAACAACCGCATTGGAAGATGCAATCAGCTTGTCACTGATATATCCGGCCTCGGCCACGGTATTGATAAAGCCGTGCCAGTTGTTCAGATTCATGGCCTTATCCAGCGCATCTTTGAAAATCCGGAGATTCTCCTGCCGCTCTTCATCGGAAAATTTTCCGGTTTCCAGATTCTTCCCTCTCAACAGCATATACGCATATCTCAGCCGTGCACGCCTGAAACCAACACCAACCGCCATGCGGATCAGATGCGACGGTTCGATTGCCAAAAGCGTGTTATATGAGGTATGAGCGGCCGGAATTCTGGATGCTGCCGCAAAGGCATTAATCTTATTGCTGGTTTCGTTCTCATAGACGGAGACAAGCGTCTGGATGAAGTTGTTCTCCGTCAGGCACTGACCGCCGGAGTTGACACGGACGAAAATCTCTGCGACATCCTCCTCGTCGGCGTTATAACTAATCTCCAGTGTAGGCAGAGAATAGCCCGAAAGGTCCAAAAGCGCATTGATATTGTCCTCAATTTTATCTTCATCCTCGTCCGTCAGCAATGGGAGACCTTTCTTGCTGCGGCCCGCGTTGGCTTCCTTTATAAAACGCCGCCGTAAAGAGCTGATGGAGTTATCCTCTTTTGCGAGAAACACTTCACTGATGCGGCTGATCCATTCGGTGTCCTTTTCGTATGCCTGAGACCATACGGCAAATTCACGAGTAATTGGATTATAAGAGATTTTGATCTCACGATCCGCAAAATTCTTGTCTTTCACCTTAAGCCCAAACATAGCCGCGACAAGCGCGGTTAGGCGCTGCTGACCGTCAATAACAAGCTCCTTTGGTTCCTCATAGGTCTTTGCGTTGTCTCCAATGGTGCTCGTTTTGCTTTCGTAATCAGCCGGAGACTCCCACAGCATAATGTAGCCAATAGGGTATCCTTTGAGCATGGAGTCAAATAGCTCGCGGACTTTATTATCTTTCCAAACAAACGGGCGCTGAAGGTCGGGCAGACCGATACGACCATTGCGTACATCTTTGATCAGATCCTCAACTTTACTGGGGATATTCTTGAACAACTCTTTTCCCATATAAATCTCCTATTTCCCTGTTGTTTGATCGTCTGGCTCGTGCGGCACGTGTCTCCCTCCGGCCGCTATTCGTCGATCTTCCCGATGTATGCGACCGTTTCGGTCGGGACGGTGAGTCGGTCGGCCGCCGAATAGCAGTCGAAAATCGCGCTGATCTCCTTGCGGTATTCCGCATATCGGTCATCGCTTTCCCGCAGCGCATAGGACGAGGACAGCACGCGGTCAAGGTAGCCCTGCCGGTCATAGACCTGCGTATTGTCGGCGCGGAACACCTCGCAGCCTCCCGCAAAGAACGCCCTGCATTGTCCGTCCGTGATCCCGTTGGAAAAGCCGTGAAACGCCTGCGCGGCGGTGACATAATCGACGCTGTGATCGGGGAGCTTCATATCGGCATCGCTGCCGTTGACCGAACGGAACCCTTCGCTGCGGGCGAGCCTTCTCTCCGCCTGCTCCCGCATATCGTCGTTCGGCTCCACCGCAAAGACCCGATAGCCGCAGCGCAGCAGCTGCTCCGTGAAGATCCCCGTGCCGGAGCCGACGTCCGCAAAGACGCTTGGAAAATGCAGTGTGCTTTTGAAATGCGCAAAAAGCGCGGCGGCATAGCGCGGCCTCGCCTTTGCATAGAGCGCGCCCATACCGTCAAAGCGGTGCGTGTTGTCCATTTTTCGTACCTCCTATTCCTGCCGCGTGATCAGTTCTCCTCATAGCGCAGCAAGCCGCGCGCAAGGACATCCAAAAGGTCAAATTTCTTTTTGCCGAAAACCGGAAAAAACACCGTCACGATCCGGTCGGCATAATCAACGATCTCTCCCGCGCCGAAGTTTACATGGGAAACCCTGCGCCCGCGCGTCGCGCCTTTGATCAGCGCGGCCTTTTCTGCCTTTGACAGCGTCGCTTTCGCGCCGACCTGTTTCTTTGCATTTGCCGCCTTCGGGCGCTCGCCCCTCACGGCGGCAGGTCGAATTTTCCGCAGGATCAACCGCTGATCCAGCATCTGCCCCACGGTCAAAAACTGCGTCTCGCCATCGGGATAGGTGATCATGCACCGGCCGTCGCAGGCTGCCGCGATCGTCCCCCGCCCCTTCTCGGCATGGTGATAGGGCTTGCCGCACAGCTCCGTCGGCAGCGCGGCGAAAATATCGTCCGGCTCCGGCGTTTCCACCGGCAGCTGCAATTCACGAACAAACGCGGACTCCCGCTTTATGCAGGAGAACAGAAACAGATGGTTTTTCGCCCGCGTCATTGCCACATAAAAGAGCCGTCGTTCCTCCTGATACTGTCGCTCCTGCTCCGGATCTTTTGCTTCCGTTTCGGCAGGCAAAATGCCGTCGAGCACGTCCAGAAGGTAAACCGTGTCATATTCCAGCCCCTTGCTGGAGTGGATCGTGGAGAGGAGCACGCCGGAGCCGGACGGCGCGGAAGGCTCGGCCAGCAAGCGCCGAAGCTGCCCCAGACGGGTGACAAATGCGTCCAAATTCGGCTCCTGCGCCGCCAATAGGCAGAGAATTTCAAACTTATTGGTATCCAGCTTCTGCTGCTCCGCGTAGTCCCTGTAGCGCAGCTCCTGCCAGATGCGGCGCAGGCCGCGCTCTGCGGTGTCCTGCAAGAGCTGCGGCAGCAGGTCGATCAAGTCCGTAACGCTGTCCCTTGCATAGGAAGAAAGCTGCGGGAACCGGAGCAGCTCCTCCAAAATGGAGCTACCGGCGCTTCTTGCCCTGCCGCAGGCATACTCCGCACCCTTTTTGGATATTCCGCCGCCGCATTTGTAATAGATCCGCAGGAACACCTCCGCGTTCCTCTGGTCATGGGCAAAGGCGATCACATCCAGAAGATCCGTGACGATCCGATGGGTAAAGAAGGTGTCGTCCATCTGCCTGCTGCGGTAAGCGATCCCGCGGCGATCGAGCATATGGATCAGCGGCAGGGCGCTGTCGTTGTTGCGGTAAAGGATCGCGGTCTGCCCGTCGGCGTGCGCCGCCATGTGGACAAGCCACGCGTATTGGTCGGCACGATCCACCGCGGAGATCCGATGCACGTCCGCGCCGGAGGCTCTGGTCGGACGAATGGTCTTGTCGTGCCGGTCGTGGTTCTTTTGAATGAATTGATCCGCCAGCCGAAGGATCTCCGGCGTGGAGCGATAGTTCTCCTCCATCAGCAGAACGCGGGCGTTCGGGTAAGTCTGCTCAAACCGCATCAGCGCATCCGGATAGGCCGCCCGAAAGCCGTAAATGCTCTGATCCTCGTCTCCCACCATGAAAATGTTCCCGCTCTTCTGCGCGAGGAGGCGAATGATCTCGTGCTGGATTTTCGAGGTGTCCTGTGACTCGTCCACGCAAATGTAGGGAAACGCATCCTGAAAGTGCGCCAAAACGTCCGCGTATTGCTCCAAAATCCGCTTGGCATAGACCATTTGGTCGTCGTAATCCATTTGCTGCTGCTGTATTAACGTCAGGTTATACCGACGGTACAGCTCGGGGAATTTTTCAAAGCCGGTGTCCAGCTCGTCGATCTCCTCCTTGGTGAGCATCATGTTCTTCACATAGGTGATCCATTTGCGAAGCTCCTTCGTCACGCTCTGGGTCGCAAATTCGCCGCTCAGCTCATGATACAGATCGGAGACCAGCTTGGACAGCCGCCCCTCGTCGTCCATCAGCGGGAAGGCTTGGCGGCCGCTGTGATTGCGCGCATAAAAGGCAATGATCTTGGACGAAACGCCGTTGATCGTCCGAAACTCCGGAATTTGCGGGCAGTCCTCGCCGAACAGGTCGGAAAAGCGCTGCTTCATTTCCTTGGTCGCGGCCTTGGTGTAGGTCATGGTCAGGATCTGCTCCGCAGGGATCCCGCAGCAGCAGAGCATATAGCCCAGCCGCGTCACCAGCACGCTTGTCTTCCCGCTGCCCGGCACCGCCAGCAGCAGCACCGCGCCGTCCACGGCATGGACCGCCTCCGACTGCTGCAAATTGAGCCGCGCGGTGTATTTCCGGTCGAACGCCTCTCTATCCATGTGTCCCTCCCATTTTTGACCCTTTGTGTTTTTCAGCGCTCGCGTTTCTGCCGCATGGTCTTTATCGCAAAGCCGATGAAGAACCCTGCCACGATGCCGATAAAATTGCAGATCAGGTCGTCGACGTCAAAGCTCCGGTCAAATACCGTCTGCAACAGCTCTACGGCGACCGGAACGGCAGCGGCGATCGCGAAGATGTTTTTCCTGTTGACCTTTTCTGTGACGAACGGAAGGAAAAACCCAAACGGCAAAAACATCACAACGTTCCCGACGAGCATGGTTTTTACCCAGCTTCCGAGCACAAGCTCGCCCGACAATACCTTGAGCAGGGACGGCGTCAAATGGAACCCGCCAAAGCGGAAGATCGGGAGCATTTCCTCCCACCAGCCAAAGAAGACCCCGTCAAAAAACCTCAGCCAGAAGTTTGCGGGCAGCACCACGAGGCTGATCAGGCCCGCAAGATAACAGGCAAAAAGCAGCTTCATGATCCCCCGCTCGCCCTTGCCTCTCTTTGCGGCGCGCACCCGAACGATCCCATATAGGATCCCTACCACACAGACGATCGGCACGGCCTGAAGGAAATAACCCAGCACCGAGCCGGAATTCATGATTGATCTCAACCGGTTCAACATAGCAAGCACCTCCACGGTTTCCGATTTTTCCATGCTGTCGGCATACTTGGCCGCTAAAGTATATAACGCGACCGGTTTTATCCATTATAACACACAATGTCAGTCCCGTCCATCCGCTGTGTCGAAAATCGGCTCATGAAATCACCGCCGTACCGGCATAAGAAATCCCCTCCTTCGTTCGATCGTGCGGATCAAAACGAAGGAGGGGATCGTGATTCATTCGGCGCTGCGGCGCGGGGCGTCCGCGGCCTCCAGATAGTGCAGCGCCCACGCGTACAAGTCGTATTTTCTCGCGCGCACGCCGCCCAGCCGTCGGGTGTCCATATTGTGCCGCAGGTCGGCCATTTTGACCTTGCGGGCGATGGGGTCCTCGGCCAGCGCCTTTACATAGTCCTCATAGCGCACGCCGTCCGCATGGGTCAGCAGCCGCAGCGCGCGGAGGACAGGCTCCGGAAAGCCCGCCTGCCGGAGAGAGGCGAGGGAGTAGCGGTCGCCGTGGTCTTCGATCACGTCGTGCAGCAGAGCGACGCACACGGACGCCTCGTCGTCCATCTGCGTGGCAAGATAAAAGGGGTGGAACACGTAAGGGTAGCCGCCCTTGTCCAGATCCCCCTTGTGCGCGTCGTACAGGATCGTACACGCCTTCTTTACCAAATCGGAATAATACACGCTTTCTTCCCTTCTTGTCAGCCGTTTTTTGCCTCCGCGCGGAGGAGCTTTTTCAGCTTCCCCTGCACGGCCGATGTGCTGCGTCGCAGCGTCATTGCGATCTCGCCTGTTGAGACGGAACTCCGGTGCAGATCGAGCAAGCGCGCTTCCTCTTCCTTTGTCCACGGGGCGCCGCGCATTTTCTCCGTTTGATTTTCCACATCCAAAATGGCATCCAGATTATCCAGAATAAAATGCTGCGCCGCACAGTCGTAAACGACCAACTGATAAGGGCCACTGCGACCCATTCGCTCTTCAACGGAAATGCCGTTTTCCCTCCCGATCTCCGTCGGTCGCTTCGTTCCGGTCGACGCACGCTGCATCATTCCGATCTCCGTAAGCCATGTGAGTATGCCCGAATAGGTCAGCTTGACGCAGTTCTCTTGTTCCACCAAGTCATTTACCCGTCTTGCGATCTCGCTGGCAGAAATCGGCGTTTTCGAATATGCAAACCGTTCTCTTTTTTCAAAGGGGATCTCCAAGGGGCGCTTCGTTTTCTCCTTCGGCGCAGCGCTGCCGCTTTCCATGAGCTGGCGCAAAACATCCGATACGAAGAAAAAGCATCTGGACAGGTGGACATTGTTGATCAGCGATTCCTCCGGCACTGCGGAGCCGTCCATGGGGTTGATCCCGTTCGCCAACTGATCCATGTACGCTTTGGCACGTCTTAGTTTTTCCTGCTCGAACATGATATTCCCTCCTCGTTAAAGCTTACATCATCAGAATACCATATCCGACCGAAAAATGCAAGAAAATGGCATATTCCGCGCCTTGAAACGCAAAAAGGCAACAACGGGGACGCCGCACGAAAACAACGTGCGGCGTCCCCGCCGTGGTTTATAGCGGATGTGTGAATGTCGTTCCTAAGCAGGTGTCGAACCCGAGCGCGCGGTACATCCCCTCGTCGCAGGGCGCGCAGGTGGCGGTGAGGCCGGAAAGGCCGGCTTCCTGCGCCCAGCGCTGTGCTGCCTGCGCGAGCAAGCGTGCGATCCCGCGCTTACGGAAGGCCGGTTCGATATAAAAATCGTCCCACACGCCCGTATCGGCGCAGGCAAAGGTGGAAAAGCACGTCGCGACGCTGCACATCCCCACGGCACGGTAGCCCCGTTTGGCCAAGAAGAACGTGATCCTGCCGTCGCGTATCGCGCGGATGAGCCGCGCCTGCCGCTCCTCCGTGGCCGGTGCTTCGCCGATCTCCGCAAGGAAGCCGTTTTCCAGCTTCTTTAGCTGCCAATCCTCCGGATCGGCAAGACGCTCCACCGTGATCGGAACCTCCTCCGTCGGGGGCAGGAGCATCAGGGGCGCGCCCCACGCGTCGACGCCGTTGTCGACAAAGCCGACGCTTTTCCAAAAGCGCTGCCGCCGGTCATCGCCGCCGAAATTCAGCTCCGCATACCGCGCGCCGCTGCGTTTCGCCCAGTCCAGCAGAGCCGCTGCGCACGCCCTGCCCGTGCCGCCGCCGCGATGCTCCGGATAGACGCAGAATTCCATGAGGAAGCACTTCCCGTCCTCCGAGTCGAAGAGCACCGGCAGGGCAAAGCCGATGTCTTGCCCATTCCGGACAAAGAACAGGAAGCGGCACCGGTCACGCGGCCGAGCGTGGAGCTTTTTCATGTGGGCTTCATACGCGGGGTCAAAAAAGTGTGCAAGCCCCGCGCTATCGGTGGGCGGGAAAATATCCCGCCGGTAGTAGAGACGAAGCTGCGCCCAGAAGCGCGCAACGTCGTTTTCCGTAATTGCTTCACGGATGGTGATTTGCATTTTGTTTCCTCCAAAATCAGATTCGGAGGGTTAGGAAGCGTGAACCCTCCATACACGATCCATCTTCATAAAAACCACCCTTTCCGTAATGTATTTGTATGCTCACGCCGCCGTCCGCGGCAGGAGCGTCTATAGTATACCATGCCGTCCGCAGCTTCGCAAGCAAAACCTCCCGTGCAGGGTGCTGCACTTCATATCATAGCCCGCCGACCTTGGAGGACATAGAGCAGGGCGCTCCCGCCCGCAGGCGCTTCATGCGCCGCAAGGCGGCGCGCTTCATGGCGCGCGGAACGCGCGCGGCTTCACGCTTCATTCGCGGCGGCGATAGCGCCCGCGCGGTGCACTTTTGATTGCTAAAAAGAAAATCAATATTTTTGTAACAAAGGCATTGATTTTTTCGGGTTCTGTCGTATAATAGGAGTGTGCGGTGGCCGTGACCGCTTCGCCGCCGCAAAATCTAAGAAGAGGAATACGCAAATGCCCCAAGCAAATCAGAATAGTTTTCAGCGCGGCGTCATGACCCTGCTCGTGCTCGCCCTGCTCGACAAGGAGGATATGTACGGCTACCAGCTTGTGCAGGAGATCTCCACGGCCAGCTCCGGAAAGATCGTGACGCAGGAAGGTTCCCTTTACCCCGTTCTCTATAAACTGCAAGACCAGAAGCTCATCTCGGACAATAAAAAGTTGGTCGGTAAGCGCAAAACGCGCATCTACTACCACTTGGAAGATGCCGGCAAGGCGCAGCTGCAAACACTGCTTCAGGAGTACGACACGATAACGCAAGGTGTCTTGCAGGTCATTCAGAGGGGAGAGCGTCATGGCTAAACAGGGAAGAAAACGTTATTTGAGGCAGGTGCGGAAGTGGCTTCCGGTCGACGGCAAAATGAAGCGGGAAATGATGGAGCAGATCGCGGACTGCGTGGACGACTTCTTGGAAGAGGAGCCGGAGGCGAGCTTCGAGCGGTTGTGCGAGCGCTTCGGCTCGCCGCAGGCGATCGCCGCCGCCTGTATTGACAGCGCGGGGACAACGGAAATTCTGAGGCGTCTGCGCATCCGGCGAAAGATCGTTTTGGCCGTCGTCGCGGCGGCACTGGCGATGGTAGTCATCTATGCGTCGGTCGTTGCCTACTTTGTGTGGAATGCGCGGTACGGCCACGGGGAAGAAGGCCCGATCGTCATCATCGAAGACATTACATACGCGGAGGACTGATCCCCGCGCGGGGCAGAAAGAGAGAAAATAATGAAAAAATGTATCACTTGGCTTTTGCTGCTGTGCATGACTGCGGCGCTGCTGCTTCCCGTTCAGGCGGCCGCGGCGGAGGATCCTGTGACGGAGGTCATCTACCTCGAAAACGGCGACAGCATCGTCGTCACCTTGGAGGTCATGGGCGCGCGCGCCTCGGGGACAAAGACAGCCAGCAAGTCGTATACCTACTATAATGCAGACGGCAGCAAGGCGTGGACCGTCACGCTGACCGGCACGTTCACCTACACGGGCACGACCTCGACCTGCACAAAGGCCTCCAGCTCGATCACGTTCCACGATGACTTGTGGTATTTGAAAGCAAAGTCGACCAAGGCAAGCGGCAGCAGCGCGATCGTAAACCTGACCGTGGCTTACGAGGTGCAGGGCACTGTCACCGAAACAAAAAGCTGCACCGTCACGCTGACGTGCGACAAGAACGGTAACCTTAGCTAATTCCCTTGCATATAGAGAGCCACTTCTTCAGGGCAATACTGCGCGGGGCTAACCCATGGCAGTTGTGTGTGGGTCGTTTTTTTGTTCATTGACTTTTAAGAATGTCGTGCGGGAATGCGTTTCGACGCAGTAAAGTCATGAAGAGACCGCGCCCTCCGCTTTCGCGGCCGTCGCGGGAAAGGCTTTCTATCAGGCGTAGGACGCGGAGTCATCCGACTCCGCGTCCTTTTTTCGCCGCCAAGCTCCCTCTGACGAGGGAGCTGGCACGGCGTAGCCGTGACTGAGGGAGAGAAAACGTTGCAAAGAGAATGGCAGTGAAACTTGAAACTGCCAGCAGCCTCTCCCTTAGTCACGGCAGAAGCTTCAATGTCTCCTTTTGACGAAAAAAGGAAAGGAACAGCACGCACCAAGGCCTCCCCTGTGTAAGGGGGGACGTTTGCGAGCGCTGCCGGTGGCAGATGCAGCG
>OIYV01000779.1_pt1 | contig 16673 bp, 18 predicted proteins | sample 1588251 | NCBI WGS metagenome assembly OIYV01 (sample SAMN03283282) | human gut metagenome | biome: human-associated habitat; material: feces | host: Homo sapiens | place: Peru | collected 2012
ACATATCTTAGTGATTATGAAAGAGTATATAATAAGTATGCTAGTGTTATTAAGAGTATGGATAATACTATAGAAGTAAATAGTATAAATTAAAATATTGTTAAAATATAAAAAGTAAGATATAATATATATAGAAAAAGGTGATTACTATGGAAATACTAAATAGAAAAGCAAGATATGATTATGAAATTGAAGATACCTATGAAGCAGGAATAGTACTTACAGGTACTGAAATAAAATCAATTAGAGAAGGCAAAGTAAATATTAAAGATAGTTATGCTATAATAAGAAATAATGAAATATATTTACTTAATACTCATATATCTACTTATAAAGAAGGAAATATATTTAATCATGAAGAAGATAGAACAAGAAAACTATTACTTCATAAAAAAGAAATATTAAAATTAAGAGATAAATTAGAAGTAGAAGGTTATACTTTAGTACCCCTTAAAATATATTTCGTTAAAAATAAAGCTAAAGTTTTAATTGGAGTAGCTAAAGGTAAAAAGAATTATAATAAAAAAGAAACTATTAAAGAGAGAGATATCAAAAGAGAAATGGAAAGAAACTTTAAATATAGATAATGGATAATGTTATAGAAAAAACTAAAAACTTGATAGAAGTTTTTGAAGAAAGTGATTTAATAAAAAATCTAGATCACTATAAAAAAATAGTATTAGATAATCAAGAATTACTAGAACTTATTAATAAATATAATACTAGTAATGATGACTATGAAAAAGTATCTCTAAAAGTAAAAATTAATAGTTATAAAGAATATAAAGAATATATGAAATATTATAATGAATTATTCTATTATGTAATGGATATTAATAAAAGATTTAAGAAGTATACTGATGTAAGGGGTTGTCATAAATGAGAGTAATAAGTGGATATTTAAAGGGTAGAAATATTTTAGGATATAATATTCCAGGCACTAGACCAACGATGGATAGAGTAAAAGAATCAATGTTTGCTAGTATTCAAGATTATATAGATAATTCTACTATATTAGATTTATTCTGTGGTACTGGTAGTCTTGGAATAGAAGCATTATCCATGGGAAGTAACAAATGTTACTTCGTAGATAATGGTAAAGAAATATTAAAATATCTTAATAAAAATATAGATAACTTAAATATAAAAGATAAAAGTATAGTAATAAACAAAGATTATAAAGATGCTTTATTATATTTTAAAAATAATAATATTAAATTTAATATCATATTAATGGATGCTCCCTATAAATTAGAAGTAGCTGAAGAAATAATTAATCTAGTTAATAAATATGATTTGTTATATAATAATGGTATATTAGTATTAGAATATAGTACTGATAAATTAAAAGATAATTATAATAATTTAACATTAATAAAGAGTAAAAAATATAATGACAAATATGTAAATATTTATCACAAAGTAATTGACTAAGAAATTATTTTGTGATAAGATTATATTATAAATAGAGGAGGATTAAAATAATGAAAAAATTAAATAGAAAAGGATTTACTTTAATAGAGTTACTAGCAGTTATCGTTATACTTGCTATTATCGTAGTAGTTACTGTACCTACAATATTATCATCAATTGATGATGCTAGATTATCTACAATTAACTCATTATCTAAAGAAGTTGCTACTTGGTATGATGAGAGTGTTGTTAAAGATGAAATGGCATTCGGTACTAACTATACGTCTATATTAAAAGGTGCAACACCTACTGCTACATGGCAATGTTTAACAGCAGTAAAAGGAACTGGTGATTCTATAGATAAGTTATATGGTTTAACTTCAACTGATATCAAATTAGAAGGTACAGCTTATAGCGGTAGTGGAGATCCAACAAGTGCTAATTGTTCATCTATTAAATTAAATAGTGCTGGTCATGCTGAAGTCCTATTAGTAGGTGCTACTGGTGGTAAATTTGGTTCTAAATATTCATTTAGTACTGCTGCTAATGGTAAAAAATTAGCTAGTTAATAATTAAAGAGGAGAAATCCTCTTTTTTTGGTATATACTTATGCTTATATATAATATATATGGTTGATATCTTGTTATTAGACTTTAGGCTAATAACAATACTCTAAGACCTTGGCTTAGAGTGAAAGGTAGAAATAAGTCTTTTTCTTTTACTAAAAATATAGTATAATGTTATAGAAAGAGGTAGATAATATGAATTTAATAATAGGTAGTCATGTATCATATAATAATAAAAGTCAGTTACTTGGAAGCGTTAAAGAAGCACTAAGTTATAAGGCTAATACTTTTATGTTTTATACAGGAGCCCCACAAAATACTAATAGAAGTGTTATTGAAGATTCTCTTACAATGGAAGCATATAAATTAATGAAAGAAAATAATATAGCTTTAGAAAAAGTAATAGTACATGCTCCTTATATAGTTAATTTAGCTAATTTTAATAATTTTGATTTTTCAGTATCATTTCTTATAAACGAAGTAGGAAGATGTAGTACTTTAGGTATTAAGTATTTAGTATTACATCCAGGATCAGCAGTTAATTGTTCTAGAGAAGAAGCTATTAATAATATAAGTAAAGGATTAAATTTAATATTAGATAATGATTATGATGTAACTATCTTACTAGAAACAATGGCAGGTAAAGGTAATGAAATAGGTAAGACATTTGAAGAATTAAAAGCTATTATTGATAAAATTAAACATCAAGATAAGATTGGAGTATGTATAGATACTTGTCACTTAAATGATGCTGGTTATGATATGAGTAAGTTTGATATAGTACTTGATAATTTTGACAAAGTAATTGGTATTAATAAAATAGGCTGTATTCATGTTAATGATAGTAAGAATGATATTGGTAGTCATAAAGATAGACATGAGAATATTGGCTTTGGTACTATTGGTTTTGATAATTTGATTAAGATTATTTATAATGAAAGATTAGATGGAATACCTAGAATATTAGAAACACCATATGTTACTAAAGAAGATAATAGTAAAGATAAAGTATATCCTCCATATAAATATGAAATAGAAATGATAAGAAATAAAAAGTTTGATAGTAATTTAATAACTAAAATAAGAGAAGGCTAGCCTTCTCTTATGTTTTTAGTAAACATATCAATTTTATCTTTAAATTTAATATATAAATTTTCTATTTTATTATAAGTAAGTGGTTTTACCTTAAATTTAATTTCATTTAAAATATCTTTAGGATTACCATAAATAATAGTTTTATAATCTTTTTTAATATAATCATATATTAATTCTACTTCTTCTTTATCTAAAGAAATACCCTGTTTTTCAGCATAATAAATAATATCACTTTTTTTTAATCTGTTTACATATTCACTAATTAAATAAATATTCATAAATTCACCTAATTAACTATATGTATAATTAGAACAAATATGATATAATAATAAAAGGAAGGTTGATAACATGAAAAGAACAATTAATAAACCTAAGAAAAAAAGCCCCAAGAAAAAATTAGAAATAAAGAAGAATAGTAAACCTTTAAATAAAACAAAAAAAGATGAAAGAAATCTTACTGAAGTAATAAATAAAAGATATAATTCTTTAATATTTATAGTAATAATTTTATATGTTGTAATACTAGGAAGAGTATTTTATCTTCAAATAATTAAAGAGAATGACTATAAAGAGAGTCTTGCTATGGCTACTGAAAAAACAGTAGAAAGTACTAGTGCTCCAAGAGGTAGAATATATGATCGAAATTATAATTTACTAGTAGATAATGAAGGTATTAAGACTATATATTATAAGAAACAAAATGGAATAACCAATAAAGAAGAAATAAAACTTGCCTATACAGTAGCGGATAATATAAATCTAGACTATTCTAAAGTTAATGAAAATAGATTAAAGACCTTCTACTACAAAGGACATTATAAAGAATGTAAAAAGAAGATTACTGATAAAGAGTGGGAAGAATATAATAAAAGAAAACTAAATGATAAAGATATAGAAAAACTTATATATGAAAGATTAGATGAAGAAATAAGTACCTATGATGAAAGAGATAAGAAAGCCGCTTATATATATTATTTAATGAATAAAGGATATTCATATGCAGAAAAAGTAATTAAAAATAAAGATGTTAGTGAAGAAGAATATGCTTATATAAGTGAAAACATTGATAACTTAAAAGGCTTTAATACTAAGTTAGATTGGGAAAGAGTATATTTATATGGAGATACTTTTAAAAGTATTTTAGGTAATGTATCTTCAAATAATCAAGGTATACCTTCAGAATTAGCAGAAATCTATTTAAAGAAAGGTTATTCATTAGATGATAGAGTAGGAATATCATATTTAGAATATCAATATGAAAACTATTTAAAAGGAACGAAAGCTAAGTATAGATTACTTCCTGATAATAGTTATGAATTAGTAAGTGAAGGTAAGAGAGGCAGTGATATAGTTCTTACTATAGATATTAACTTACAAAAATACTTAGAAGAAATTCTATCTAATGAAGTATATAATGCTAAAGGAGAAGCAGGTACTACTTATTATAATAGATCATTCGCTGTAGTCGCAGATCCTAATACAGGAGAAATACTAGCAATGGGAGGAAAACAAGTACTTGATAAAGATGGCTCCAAATATATTGTAGATTATACTCCAGGTATAGTAACATTACCAGTAACTCCAGGTTCAGTAGTAAAAGGTGCTTCAATGATGGTAGGATATAAATATGGTGCTATTGATATTGGTAGTCATCAGTATGATGAATGTCTTAAAATAAAAGATACACCTCTAAAATGTTCATGGCGAACAATGGGTGATATTAATGATATATATGCTTTAGCATTTTCATCAAATGTATATCAGTATAAGATTGCTATTAGTATAGGAAAAGGAAAATACGAATATGACAAAGGTTTATCTTTAGATGAAGAAGCCTTTAAAAAGTATCGAGATATGTATGCTGAATTTGGTCTTGGTAAAAAAACTGGTATTGACTTACCAGTAGAAAGTTTAGGATATATGGGTACTAGTAAATTACCCGGACATTTATTAGATTTCTCAATTGGACAATATGATACTTATACACCAATACAATTATCACAATATATAAATACTATCGCTAATGGTGGCAAAAGATTAAAACCATATTTATTAAAAGAAGTATATAAAGCCAGTGATAATGGTGATAAATTTGGTTCACTAATATATAAAGCCGAAACAAAAGTAATGGGAACATTATCAGTAGAAGATAAATATATAAATAGAGTAAGAGAAGGATTTAGTGCTGTTGTTCAAAATGGTTTAGGTTATGGCTATATGGGTTATTATACAAATTCTGCTGGTAAGACAGGAACTAGCCAAAGCTTTATAGATACTGATGGTGATAATAAAGTTGATACAGAAACAATTACTACATCATTTGTAGGATATTCACCTAGTGATAGTCCTAAAATGAGTATCGTAGTAGTATCACCAGATGCAGGTATTCCCGATGTTACTCAGTCAGGTGTTACCAAAAGAATATCATCCCAAATAGTCAATAAATTCTTTGAACTAAATCAATAACAAAAAAAGCTATTGACAAGTAAATAAAATTAGCATATAATATGATTATATTAAAACAAAGGAAAGAGACGGTATAGTAAAATAGTTGTAGAGAGCTAATGGTTGGTGAAAATTAGTATGATAGTTACTATATAGATCACTCTTGATGTGTTTTTCTGAATATTTTAAGAAAAACCGGAAGTAAATTCCGTTATCAAAAAGAGAGCACTTAAGTGAAGTAAGGTGGTACCGCGGTTATTCGTCCTTATAAACTAGTGCTTTTTTGTTTTATAAAATAGAAAGAAGGAGAGAAAGATGAATTACAAAGAGACATTATTAATGCCAGAGACAAGTTTTCAAATGCGTGGAAACTTACCAGAAAATGAAAAATTACAAAGAGAAAAATGGGAGGAAATGGATTTATACAATAAAGTAAGAGAAAAGAACAAAGGGAAAACACCATTTATCTTACATGACGGTCCTCCATATGCTAATGGTAATATTCATATAGGCCATGCTATGAATAAGATTTTAAAAGATTTTGTAAATAGATATAAAATGATGAGTGGATATGATATGATTTATATTCCTGGTTGGGATACACATGGTCTTCCTATTGAACAAGCTGTTACTAATAGTGGAGTAGATAGAAAGAGTATGGGTAAAGCTGAATTTAGAGCTTTATGTGAGAAGTATGCTTATGAACAAATAGAAAAACAAATGAGTGGTTTTAAAGAACTTAATGTTTTAGCGGATTGGGCTCATCCTTATATTACTTTACAAAAAGAAATGGAAGCTAGACAAATAGAAGTATTTGCTGAAATGGCTAAGAAAGGATTAATCTTTAAGGGATTAAAACCAGTATACTGGAGTCCATCTTCAGAGTCTGCTCTTGCTGAGGCGGAAATTGAATATCATGATCGTAAAGATCCTTCTATCTTTGTTGCTTTTCCAGTAGTTGAAGGTAATGATAAAGTAAAAGAAGGAGATAATCTAGTAATATGGACTACTACTCCTTGGACACTTCCTTGTAATACTGGTATTGCTATTAGTGATAAATTTGATTATGCTAAAGTATTAGTAGGAGATAAATACTATATTGTAGCAAATGAATTACTTGATTCATTAGCAAAAGAATTTAATTGGGAAAACTATGAAGTAGTAGATGTATTCTCTGGTAGTGAATTTAAGGGTGTTAAATATAAACATGTATTTATGGATAGAATTGCTCCAGTAGTAGATGGTTTTCATGTTACATTAGATGCTGGTACTGGTCTAGTACATATTGCTCCGATGTATGGTGCTGATGACTTTATTATTGGTAAAGAATATGGCTTAGAAATGGTAAATGGTATCGATGATCAAGGTGTATTAAATGAATTATCTGGTCCATTTAATGGTTTATTCTTTGAAGATGCTAATAAAGCGGTTACTGTTAAGTTAGAAGAACTAGGAGTACTTCTAAAATTAAAGTTCATTACCCACTCATACCCACATGACTGGAGAACTAAGAAACCAATTATCTTTAGAGCTACAAAGCAATGGTTCTGTAGTATTGATAAGATTAGAGATGATCTTCTAAAAGAACTAGAAAATAATGTAAAATTCCATACTGAATGGGGTAAAAAGAGATTATACAACATGATTCATGATCGTGGAGACTGGTGTATTTCTAGACAAAGAGTATGGGGTGTACCAATTCCAATCTTTTATAATGAAGACGGAAGTGAAATCGTTGACTATGATGTTATGATGCATGTAGCTGACCTATTTAGAAAATATGGTTCTAATGTATGGTTTGAGAAAGAAGCTAAAGACCTTCTTCCAGAAGGATATACAAATCCAGCTAGTCCAAATGGAAACTTTACTAAAGAAGAAGATATCATGGATGTATGGTTTGATTCAGGATCCACATGGAATGGTGTATTAATAGAACAAGGATTACCATATCCATCAGATATGTATCTAGAAGGATCAGATCAATATCGTGGATGGTTCAATAGTTCATTAATCTGTGGAGTAGCAGTAACAGGTAAAGCTCCATATAAAGAATTAGTATCCCATGGCTTTACTTTAGACGGTAATGGTAATAAAATGAGTAAGAGTCTTGGTAATGTAATAGTACCAGCAGATATGGTAAGATTACATGGATCAGATATCTTAAGACTATGGGTTGCTTCAACTGATTATACAGAAGATGTAAGAATTAGTGATGATCTAATTAAACAAGTAAAAGAAAGTTATCGTAAGATTAGAAATACTTATAAATTTATGTTAGGTAATTTAAAAGACTTTGATTATACTAAAGATAGTGTTAAATATGAAGATATGCCATACTATGATAAATATATGATGAATGAATTAAATAAATTTACTAAGAATGTTCTAGAAGAATATAATAACTATAACTTCCAAAACGTATATAAATTAGTTAATAACTTTGTATCATTCACATTATCAAACTTCTATCTAGACTTTACTAAAGATATTCTATATATTGAAAAAGCAGATTCTCTAGTAAGAAGAAGTGTACAAACAGTACTATATAACATTTTAAATAATGAGGTAAAACTACTTGCACCAATTCTTCCATATACTAGTGAAGAAGTATATAGTTTACTTCCACATACTGAAGAATCAGTACATCTAACAGATATGCCAGAAGTAGTAACATACTCTGATAGTACTGAAGTAGAAGAATTATTTAACTTATTCTTTGAACTAAAAGATAAAGTAAATAAAAAACTAGAAGAAGCAAGAAATGAAAAATTAATAGGATCCGCTCTAGAAGCCGTAGTTAAGATTAACTTAGATCCAAAATATAATGAAGTAAAAGAAAAATTAGGTTCTTACTTACATCAATTATTTATTGTATCTAAAGTAGAATATACTACCGATGGAGAAGAAGTAGTAGTAGAAAAGAGTACTGGTGAAAAATGTAATAGATGCTGGAACTATGTTGATCACTTAAATGGTGATATCTGTGATAGATGTCATAATATTATAAATAGTTAATAAAATATAATGCAGTATCGAGAATGGTACTGCTTTTTTTGGGAGGAAACATGATAAATGAATATAATTATGAAGTACTTAGTAGAGAAGAATTAGAAAGAAATTTTAAGTTAATGAAAGATAATAATATAGAGGTAAGAGAAACAATAATATTACATAATATTAAATTAGTCTTCTACAGATATTATAAAAGATTTAGTAATACTAATATGAATATGGAAGATATTGTTGCATATGGTATGATTGGACTAATAAAGGCAGTGGATACTTTTAGACTAGATAAAAAATGTACTTTTACTACATATGCTAGTAAATGTATTGATAATGAGATACTTATGTATATTAGAAGAGAATCTTATAGATATGTTTCATTAGATGAGCTGATAGGAGATGATGATCTTACACTTAATGATTTAATTATTGATCCTTCAATAAATATAGAAGGGGATTATATGGATAAGGAAGAAATTAAAGATATAAATAGTGTAATTAATTTACTAAATAGTAAAGATAAATGTTTATTTAATTTATATTTTAGTGATGGTTATTCACAAATAGAGATATCTAATATATTAGGTGTATCACAGTCTTATATTTCAAGAAGAATTAAAATGTTAGTGGATAAATTAGAAGAATTATTATATCAAAAAAATATAATAGTAAAATCTAAAGTTAAAACTAAATCTATTGGATATAATAAAAAAATTGTTATGTAAAATTTATGTAAAGACTATTGCATTTATAATTAATATGTTATATTCTTATATCATAAGGGAGTGTGATAATAGTGATTTATCCTTCAATTGATAAAATATTAAATATTGTAGATTCAAAGTATGCTTTAGTTTATGTAGTATCAGATAGAGCTAAGCAAATGACTAAAACAGGATATTATCAAATGCCTATTAAAGACTATAAATGTCAAAAAAACATAGGTAGAGCATTAGAAGAAGTATACGAAGGATTAATTCATATAGAGAAACATTAGATTTCTCTTTTTTTCTTGCCTAAAACAAAAAAATAATGTATACTAAATATAGAAAAGTGAGTGATTTATATGTATATTTTACTTGATGCCTGTCAGCATCCAGGAATTTTAAGAATAATATATTTTGGAAGTTTATTATTAGATATTGTTTTTACCTTAGTACCAATAGGTTTAATAGTAATATTAATGATAGATTTTAGTAAAGCTGTTATAGGTGGCGATGAAAAGGCTGTGAAGAGTACTAAAATAGTAGGTAAAAGAATAATTTATGCTATGATAGTATTTTGTATCCCATGGATAGTAGAAGTATTTATGAGTTTAATGGATAGTGTAGGATTTAGTGTTAATTATCAAGAATGTCTTAGTAATGCTAAAAGTGGTGATTTTTCTTATTATGATAGTTTATTAGAGGAAGAAGAAAAGAATGATAATACTACTACTAATAATAAAATAACTTATGAGAATGCTGGTACTAAAGTAATTGCTTCTGGATTAATAACTGTATTAAATGGCCAATTAGGTAATAATAATAATGATAAAAAATATGGCTTTTCTACTGATGCTTGGTGTGAACAATTTGCTACTTGGTCTTTAAAACAAGTAACAGTATCTGGCCAAACATTATATCAATATTTAAATACATATGGACCAATAGATGACAATATGGCTAGCGGAATGTGGCCAGTATTTAAAAGTGGTAAGAGTAGTAATGTAACATTTGAATATTCTAAAGCTTATGGTGGTAATTATACTCCTAAAGCTGGTGATATAATATGGTATCAATGGAAAGGTAGTAGTTGTCGTGGCTCTAATGGAAAATGGGATAAAGTAACTAAGTGTGTTGATCATGTTGGTATAGTTACTAGTTCAGATAGTAATTATGTTTATACAATTGAAGGAAATACTGGAGATCCAGGATTAGTAAGAAAAAGAGAAAGAGTTATTGATTCAGATGAAATAATAGCATATGGATCATGGTATAAATAGGGGTGAAAATAAGTGAAAAATAAAATAATAATATTACTAAGTCTACTACTACTAACTGGTTGTACAGTTAATTATAATTTAGAAATAAATAAAGATACTTTAAATGAAACAATTACTGGTACCGTAACTAAAGAAGAAAGTTCTCAAGATAGTAATGCTACCGGATTAAGTACTGTATACTCTATTATTAATGAAGATCAAAAACCTGTTTATAATAAAGAAGAACTATATCAAAAAGAACTAAAAGAATCAGGTAATAATATAAATTATACATTTAAATATAATTATAATATTGAAGACTTTGTAAATTCCACTATAATAAATACTTGTTTTGAAAATAAAGAAATAGAAGAAATAGATAATTATTATAGTATAAGATTAAGTGGAAACTTCTACTGTTTATATAATAAAAAAATAAATATAGCAGTAACTAGTAATTTAAAAGTAGCATCAAATAACGCTGATAAAATAAAAGATAATACTTATATATGGACTATTGATAAAAATACTACCGATATAGAATTAGCAGTAGATAAGGATACTCCATATACTAAACCAATAAAAAGAGGAATAAGTAATACCTTTAAAATAGTATGTTTTATTATATTGATAATATTATCTTTAATAACATATTTATTATATAAAAAGAAGAATAGTAGCGAAATTTAAGCTACTATTTTTTGTTATTTATTTCTTTTATAAACATATATTTTAATGTAGAAAGGAATGATAAAATAATTATGGAAACAATTAAAGTTTCATCAAAGTCGGAGCCTAATAAAGTAGCAGGAGCTCTTGCTAATGTATTTAGAGAAAAAGGAGTAGTAGAAGTACAAGCAATAGGAGCAGGAGCACTTAATCAAGCTATAAAAGGAGTAGCTATAGCAAGAGGCTTTGTCGCTCCATCAGGAAAGAATTTAGTATGTACTCCAGCCTTTATTGATATAAATATAGATGGAGAAGAAAGAACCGCTATTAAGTTAATCGTAGAAGCTAAATAAGTAGCTTCTTTTAATTTTTCTTTAGTTACTTTTGACATAGAATGAGTAAACCTGCTTTTTTAGTATTACATATTTTAAAAAAATTATAAATATATTTGGATTTTTATAATTATTATAGTATAATAAAATAAAGGAGGAATAATATATGTCTAAAATCGACAAAAATAAGAAAAAAATTATTGCCATTGTATCTTGTATTATATTAATTGCTATAATTATTTTCTTACTATGGTTTTTCAATCGAAAGTTTGATGTCACTTTTGATTTGAATAATGGTACCAAAGAAGAAATCATTAAAGTCAAATATCACCAAACCATTAACGAAAAAGATATCAAAGATCAAAAAGAACTAGGAGAATCATTTATTGCTTGGTATGAAGTAGTTGGTATTAAAGAAAAAAAAGATGTCTTAGCAGATAAACCATTTGACTTTAATACTAAAATTAATAAGGATATCAAGCTAAAAGCTCTTTACGAAGGAAAAGTTGAAACAATTACTATTACTTTTGACTCTAAAGGTGGAAGCGCTGTCGACCCTATTACTATTAATAAAGGGGCAGAACTTATCCTTCCAAAAGAACCTACATATGCTGGCTATACTTTTAAAGGATGGTATGATACAAATGAAACTCCAATACATAATAATGCTCTTCTAGAAGAAGATACTACTTTATATGCTAAGTGGGAAAAAATATCTGAGCCTAAAACTGAACCTCAAAAAGAAGAAAAAATATCTTTATCATTAAGTCGAGATACTCTTCATGTTAATGGTATTAAAACAGCTACCGCTACCGCAACAGTTGAAAATTCTAGCGGAAAAGTTACATATTCATTAAGTGATACTAGCTGTATGACGATTAATGAAAATACCGGTGCTATTAACGTTGTTTCTAATCCTAAAAATTGTTCTAATGGTGCTACCATTACAGTAACTGCCAAAACACCTAATGGAAAAAGTGCAACAGCTACCATTTATTATGAAAAAGATTTAGTCTTAACTCATGACGGCAAAACTTATACCCAAGATGATAAAACCAGTGGTAAATCTTCAACCTTCACTGTTAATGCTAATCAAAATGTTAGTTGGAATATAGATGCTGCTGTAAAGCCATCATATCGTTATACTTATAACGATTACAAAAATAAAACAGCTACATCCGTAACTGGTGGATACACCATTGACAGTATCGTAGAATCAACTGGTGCTATTAGCAAAATAACCACTGATGTCAAAGTAACAGCCACTACTAAAGCTGAACAAAAAATATCTTTAATAATAAATCAGTATATAGCATAAAAATTACTAACTTAATAGTTAATACAATAACTAGTATTTTTAATATAAATAATATAAGTTTACTAAGAATAATGCTAGAAAATCCTTTTCATGCATCTAATACTAGAGATATAATTAGCAATCATAAGTATAAAGGATACTATTGTGATAATAAAAGGAAAACAATAGATTACAGAGCAAAAAAAGCAAAATCAATTCAAAAGAAGAGTGGATTATGTATAGAAATAATGAAAATGTCCTATAACAAGAGCAGCAAGAGGATTTATCGCTCCATCAGGAAAAAATTTAGTATGTACTCCAGCCTTTATTGATATAAATATAGCTGGAGAAGAAAGAACCACTATTAAGTTAATCGTAGAAGCTAAATAAGTAGCTTCTTTTTTTGTATAAAATATAAATTAAAAACATATATTTTAGTGGTGATAACATGTTAAAGAAAATGTCTATAAAAAAAATAATAGTATCTACTACTGCTATTATCTTACTATTAGTAATATATCTAATACCAAGTAATAGAAAAGATATAGATTTAAAAAATAATAGTATAGAGTATAATTATAATAACGTAGAAAGTACAATATATTTAGTAGATAGTAATGACTATGTAGCTAGAACAACTATACCCACATGTAAATGTGAAGGAGTAGATTTAGCTAAAGACTTATTAGAAGGCCTAGTAGTAGGAGGTACTAAAAATAACATTATACCAAATGGTTTTAGAAGTATAATACCACCAGATGTAACAATAAAAGATATAAATTTACAAGAAAATATCTTAACAATAAATTTTTCAAAAGAATTACTAGAAGTAAATGATAAAGATGAAGATAAAATGATTGAATCAATCATTTATACTTTAACAAGTATAGATGGTATAGATAAAGTAATAATAAAAGTAGAAGGAGAAGTACTAAATAAATTACCCAATAGTAAAACAAATATACCAACAGTATTAGATAAAAGTTATGGTATAAATAAAAGTTATGATTTATCTAACTTAAATGATATATTATCATATACAACATATTATACAAGTACTTATAATGATACTAAATACTATGTACCAGTAACAAAATATATAAATAGCAAAGATAGTGATGTAGTAAAAATAATAATCAAAGAATTAGGAAGTAGTCCTATATACCAAACTAATTTAATGAGTTATTTAAATGCTAATACAGTATTAAATGATTATGAATTAGATAATAATAAATTAAAATTAAATTTTAATGAATTATTATTAAATGATCTAGATAAAAAGAATATTTTAGAAGAAGTAATATATACTATAAGTTTATCTATGAATAATGTATATGATAACTTAGAATCAGTATCTTTCTTAGTAAATAATGAAGAAATATATACAATAAATATAAATGATATTAAATAATACTTAATTTCTTTTCAGAAATTAAGTTTTTTATTTGACTAATATTTTAACAAATGATATACTTTATATAGAGAATATGGTAGGTGAAACTAATGGGAAATAATAAAAAAATTAAAACATATGGAATAATATTAGGAGTAATATTATTTATTATCTTAGTAGCAGGATTTACCTATGCTACATTAACTTGGCGTAGTAGTAATATAACTATCACAGGTGCTTCAGAATGTCTAGAAGTAGATTCAGTAAAAGGATCCGATATTACAGGTAGTAATTTATTATTACTAGATGAAAGTCAAATAATAAATAATAATAGAATAACCATAACATCAGGTATGGTAGTAACAAATATAACTGCTAAACTAAAAAGTAGTTGTACATTAGATGGTTATCTAACTATAAATCTAAAAACAACAACCCTAAATTCAGGATTTACTTCATCAGGAAATAGTACAGGGGCCTTAAAATATGTACTTACTTCATATGATCCAAGTACTTATACAACGATTAATACTATAGTCTTAAGTGGTAAAACATTTGATATATTAACTACTGGTAGTATTACAAGTACAGGTACATTAAAAATAAAAGAAGCACAACTATCTACTGATACAACTTTAGCATATTTAGTAATTTTCTATATTGATGGAGATAAAGCTAATAATGATATTGGTTCAAACTCAACTAATTTTAAAACATCTATTGAAGGTAGTGTCACTCAAGGAACAATATCTGGATAAGGGGGTAGAAAAAATGGATAATAAAAAATTTATAATTGGAGTTATTTTATTACTATTACTAATGATTGGAGGCACTTATGCCTACTACAAATGGAGTAGTAGTAATAATATGGACGTTAATGTAAAAATAGATGGTGGCACAGTTACTTTTGATGGAGGAACTAATATAACTAGTACTATAATGCCAACTTCAAGTAAAGAAGAAGGAATAAAAAAAGATATCACAGTTAAAGCTAGTAGAGCAGGGGCAACTATGAATCTATATATGGACCTTACTACTATGCCTGAAGAACTAAAAGAAAAATCATTTATATATGAATTATATTATAATGACAACTCTTTAGTTACTAAAGGTAACTTTGAAGATATAAATTATTCTAGTAATGGAACAACAACATTAACTTTATTTACTGGAAGAGATATTAGTACTAATACTACTGATAAATATACTTTATATTTATGGTTTAATGGTAAAGATTATGATAATCCAGAAACAATGCAAAATGCATTAGATACAATTGCTAGAGATAATACTAAAAAAGCAATATTTATGGGATTATATGAGATAAAAGATTTCCCACCAGCATATACAAATACATTTTATTTCTTTGATTGTGACTTTAAGAAATGTGTTAGTGATTTAGTAGAAGAATATGTATGCTTTTCAAAGACAGTTGCATATGATACAGCAAATAGAATGATATATGCAGGAGCAAAAGAAAATAAAATTAAAGTATATGATGTAGAAGATGACTTTGATTTAATATTTGAGGATTTAGATAAATTAAAAACAGATAATATCTATATAATAACAGGTATGAAACCATATAAAAAAATAAAAGAATTCTTTAAAAAAGGTGATAACAATGAGTAATATAGTAAATGTAGCGTGGATGTATCCTGATATACTTAATTTACACGGTGAAAGAGGTAATGCAAAAGCATTTGAACTTGTAAGTAAAAAAATGGGTGTAAAACTTAATATTGATAGGATAGATGATATAGATTCTGATATAAATTATGAAAACTATGATATTTTACTTTTTAATGCTGGTGAATTAAAACATATTGAAAAGGTAAAAGAAAAATTAGAAAATGATATAGATAAAATAAAAGAATATATAAAAAATAATAAAATAATATTTGTAACAGGTACAACAGGAGCGTTATTTGCGAATAATATAGATAGATTAGATGGTAGTTCCTTTAATGGATTAAATCTTCTTGATATGGATGTAAAAGAAAGAAGTATGGTACTTGGTGATGATTTATATTACAAATTTGAAAAAATGGAAATAATGTCATCACAAATACAAATGATAGATATTACTTTAAATAAAGCAAAAGAGTTTGGAAAAATAATATATGGTTATGGTAATGATGGAAGAACTGAAGGTGCTAGAAATAAAAATTTATTATTTACAAATGCACTTGGTCCAGTACTTGTAAAAAATCCATGGCTTACTGAATATTTAATTAATTTAGCACTAAAAAATAAGGGACTAAAAGAAATAAGTAAAAAGATAGATTTTGATTTGGAATTAAAATCTTTAGAAAGTGCTAAAGAATTTATAAATAGGAAAATAGAAAGTGAAAAAAATACTAAAAAATAGTACTTTTTTTCATTTGAATTAAAAAACTTTACAGGTAAATTATGTTTGTGGTTGTTTTTTAAAGCACAATATAGTAAAATATAATAAGTAAAAAAAGGAGTGTTAATATGGATAGCTATGTAA
>OIYV01000785.1_pt1 | contig 16614 bp, 25 predicted proteins | sample 1588251 | NCBI WGS metagenome assembly OIYV01 (sample SAMN03283282) | human gut metagenome | biome: human-associated habitat; material: feces | host: Homo sapiens | place: Peru | collected 2012
AAATGGGAGAAGGCAGTCGGAAACGATTGCTTTTTTGCCGTTTTTGTGTTAAAATACTCAAAGTTATGTATTGGCATATCGCTAAAATTTTGCACACTTTAAGGAGCTCTTTTTATGGCAACAGCGCTACTTATTATAATATACATCGCCTTTATCGGCTTGGGAATACCTGATTCACTTTTCGGCACGGCTTGGCCTGCGATATATTCTGAGTTTGAACTGCCGATTTCGTTCGGAAGTTTTGTCACGATTATTATATCTTGCGGTACCGTTCTGTCGAGTGTGATAAGTTCAAAAATAATTTCACGGCTCGGAACAAACAAGGTTTCTGCTTACAGTACACTTTTAACAGCTTTGGCTTTGCTCGGCTTTTCTTTTGCACCGAATTTATGGGTAATGTGTTTTTGGGCAATTATCCTCGGAGTAGGTGCAGGTGCGATAGATGTAGCCCTTAATAACTATGTGGCGATTCATTATTTGGCAACACATATGAGTTTTCTGCACTGCTTTTACGGAGTCGGCGTATCCGTAAGTCCTTATATATTGTCGCTTGTTATTGCCGGCAATTTCGGTTGGCGTGGCGGATACAGAATAGCTTTTGCCATTCAGCTTATCATAACTTTGCTTTTGTTTTTATCTCTTCCGCTGTGGCGCAAGGCGCACGGCGGTGAAAATGAGTCTGAGGAAAATACACACAAAGATTTATCGTTCGGAAGCGTATTGAAGATTCCGGGGGTAAAAATGATGTGCAGCCTTTTTATTGCCTCCTGTGCCATAGAATGTACCTGCGGCGGTTGGGGCAGTACATTCCTTGTGGAATATAAGCATTTGCCGGCATAGAAAGCGGCGCAAATCATAATGATTTACTATATCGGAATGACGCTCGGACGATTTTTGTCGGGTGTATTGGCAGCAAAATTACATAGCTGGAAAATAATAAAGTTAGGTCAAATTGTGTTGGGACTCGCTTTGTTGCTGCTGATTCTTCCCGGAGGAGTATATCTGTGTGCGTTGGGAATGTTTTTGATAGGACTCGGAAACGGTCCGCTGTTTCCGAATTTTAATTATTTGACGCCCGAAAACTTCGGCAGTGATATTTCGCAGTCGATTATCGGTATTCAGATGGCATCGGCATATATCGGAATTATGGTTGCTCCCGCAGTTTGCGGCTTGCTCGGTCAAGTATTCGGAATGGTTATTTTCCCGTTTTATTTGATACTGTTCTACGCTATAATGATACCGGTAACAATTCATGTAAAAACGGTGTTAAAAAGAAACGCGAAATAGTGTTTATCCTCAAGAATTAAACATATGTTTTAAGGCAACCTACACGGGTTGTCTTTTTATATGTGCCGAGCATATCAATGTTCCGTGACACTCTCAACGCTTGATATTGAATATTTGTTATATTTCATCTTGACATTTTTATCTGCTCGTGGTATAATCGGTATATACCGAAAATAAAGGAGGCTTATTTATGCCAAGACCGCAGCGATGCAGAAGAATTTGTGTTTTACCGAAAAATGACACCTTTAATCCGACAAACTGCAGAAATAACGAGCCTGTTGTACTTACATTGGACGAATATGAGGTTATTCGTTTGGTGGATTTGGAAGAAAAAACACATGAACAATGTGCTGCACAAATGGATATATCCCGTTCAACCGTACAGGAAATTTACGAAAGTGCAAGGCGAAAGCTGGCAGCCTGTCTGGTTTACGGGCGAAAAATAGTTATTTCCGGCGGAAATTACCGCATTTGTGGCGGCAAAGAGCATGAAAGCTGCGGCAGCTGTTGCCGACAAAGTTTCGGTACAAGTAGAAATGTGTGTAAAACCGCACAAAAAGGAGATCATATCATGAAAATTGCAGTAACTTATGAGGACAGACAGATTTTTCAGCATTTCGGACATACCGAAAAATTTAAGATTTATGAAATCAAGGAAGGGAAAATTGAAAACACACAGGTTGTTGACACTAACGGCAGCGGACATGGTGCTTTGGCAAGCTTTTTGATGAAAAACGGTGTCGATACGCTGATTTGCGGCGGTATTGGCGGAGGAGCGCAGACGGCGCTCTCGGAAGCCGGAATTAAACTTTATGGCGGAGTATGCGGAAATGCTGACGATGCGGTCAAAGCGCTCCTTGACGGAAATCTCGGATATAACCCGAATGTTCATTGCAGCCACCACGATCACGAACACGGCGACGGTCATTCCTGCGGTGATCACGGATGCGGTAATCACAAATGTCACGAATAACAGACTTAACCGAAAAGCTGCCGTTTTGGGACAAACTATCGAAAGAAGAACGAGAATATATAAATAGCGTATCGTTTCTTCGGCGGTTTGAAAAAGACGGTTTTATTCACGGTTCAGGAAACGACTGTCTTGGTATGTTCTTGGTCATATCGGGCGAAATCCGTACATATCTGCTTTCCGAGGAAGGCAGAGAGATTACATTGTTTCGGCTATATCCGAATGATATTTGTGTGCTTTCGGCATCGTGCGTAATCAGCCAGATAACATTTGACACCTTTATGACGGCAAAACAAGAAACCGAGGTTCTCATTGTTCCTGCTAATGCGATTGCGCTGTTGAAAGAAAGGAATATAAATGTAAAATGCTTTTTGTATGAGCTTGCGGTAAAACGTTTTTCCGATGTAATGTGGTCTATGCAGCAGATTATGTTTAAGAGCCTTGACAAACGCTTGGCAGAATTTCTTGTTTCAGAATCGGAACGCACAGGCAGTAACACGCTCCGAATAACCCACGAGCAAATCGCACAGAATATAAGTTCCGCAAGAGAGGCGGCAACTCGTATGCTTAAATCTTTTTCGGAAGACGGCTTGGTCGAATTAAACCGAGGTACAATTATAATAAAGGACTTATCATTATTAAAAGATATATTGCAATAAAAAAATCCGGCATTTGAAAATTTGCCGGATTTTTTTATTTTGTGTGATTTAGTCACAGAACATCTCAAAACTTTATGATAAAATAAACATATAAGAACGGAGGCGATTGCAATGAAAATAACAGTGAATCAAGATGAAGCTGTTGTAAAAACAGTCAGGGAAGGGCTTAAACGCACAGGCGGATACTGCCCGTGCAGATTGGAGCAAACCGAGGATACAAAATGTATGTGCAAAGAGTTCAAAGAGCAAATTGCAGATCCTAATTTTGAGGGATTTTGCCATTGTATGCTTTATTATAAGTCAATCTGAAAGGAGTCTTTAAAAATGAGTGAGGTAATAATCAACAAATCAAATTTTGAAAACGAAGTAATAAATGCGGACAAGCCAATTTTGCTGGATTTCTACGCCGACTGGTGCGGACCGTGCAAAATGCTTTCTCCCGTTTTAGGAGAAATTGCGGACGAATATGCGGATGTGCTTAGGGTGGCAAAGGTTAATGTTGATGATGAACCTGAGCTTGCAATGAAATTCAGAGTTTCATCAATCCCAATGCTTGTGCTTTTCAAAAACGGCAAGATTATTTCAACTTCTGTAGGATACCGTCCAAAGGACGAAATCCTAAATGAATTGAAACAGTATATTAATCGGGGGTGATGAATATGAAGAAACAATTAAGAATAATAATTGAAAACTGTCCGCAAAATCATAGCTGCCCGGCAGTGAAGGTTTGCCCTGTTGGCGCGCTTGACCAGAAAGGTTTCAACGCTCCGACTATCAATTATGATAAATGCATCGGCTGTGGCAAATGCGCAAGGTTTTGTCCGAAAAAAGCATTGGTGATGTAACTTGAAAAAGCTGTTTAACATAAAATAATCCGCCTTGCATAATACAAGGTGGATTATTTGTTTTAGCAGATTGAGTGCTTTTATCAAAAAAAGCAGTTCGTTACCAAATTTAGCGGCAATGAATTGCTTTTAATTTTATGTATTAAACAGTTCCAAAAACGATACCAAGCGCTGCTGATAATATAATCATTAAAATCGGTGACGGTGTTTTCTTTTTAACTTTTTTGAAGATAATATGTATACACCAAAGCGATGCAAATATAATAACCGATTCAATATCCGGCTCAGCGGCAGTATTCAAATCAACAAATCCCAAAAGCGATGACAATGCCATAACGCTTGCCGTTGCAAGAATCATACCCACAACACAGGGGCGTACGCCTGATAAAAAAGCATTTACCGCAGAATATTTCAAAAGATTTTTCAAGACCGCCGAGATTAAAAGGATTATAATGAACGATGGCAAAACGACGCCTGTTGTTGCAAAAAGCGATCCTAAAATACCGCCTTGCGTTGAGCCGATAAAAGTTGCCATATTTATCGCAAGCGGTCCGGGGGTTGATTCTGAAACCGCTATAAAATTCATAAATTCACTTTCGGACAGCCAGCCGTTTGACAAAACCGTTTCCTGCACAAGCGAAACCATTCCGTAGCCGCCGCCGAAGGATAATGCACCTATCATTAAAAAACTGAAAAACAACTTCATATATATCATTTCAATCGCATCCCTTCTTAAGCTTTTTCAGAAAGAATGCTGCCATGCCCAATACACCGCATATCAATATATAACAAACAGAAGAAATTGATACGGAAAATACAGTGCAAGACACCATTGCAGCAATGACCGATAGTAAAATGACGATGTTAAATGCCGTCTTTTTTATATTTTTCAGCATTTTCAGTCCGGCAGACAGGATAAGATAAATCACACAGACTTGTATTCCGCGAAATGCATATGAAACATATGTTAATTTCAAAAATTGCTCAAAAAAGAGCGAAATGCAGAAAATCACGGCAAATGACGGTATGCAGACTGCCAGAGTAGATACTGCCGCACCCTTGAAGCCCGCTGTTTTATATCCTATGTATGTGGCGCTGTTGACAGCAACGGGTCCCGGCGTGGATTCTGCAATCGCAACCATATCAAGAAACTCATTTTTCGTTATCCATTTTTTCTTTTCCACAAACTCATTCTCCAAAAGTGCAATCATAGCGTAACCGCCGCCGAATGTAAATGCACCTATTTTGAAAAATGCCAAAAATAGGGACAGCGTTTTTTTCATCATTTTTTAAATCTCCTGTAATTACAGACTAACAGATAAAACATAAACCTTTGTGCTATTCTAATCAACCCTCAGCATTCGGTATCCGATACCTATATGCGTTTGAATATACTGAGGGCTTGTTTTTTCCGGTTCTAATTTTTTTCTGAGCGTAGCCATAAAAACACGCAGCGAAGCAATGTCGTTTTCCCGGCTGCTGCCCCAGATTTGCATAGTGATATATGTGTGCGTCAGCACTTTTCCGACATTATGCGATAAAAGGCACAAAAGCTTATACTCAATCGGCGTAAGATGCATTTCCTCGCCCTTCAGATAAACGCAGTTTGCTGCATAATCTATTTTGAGTTCACCGTTTTGAAAAACGGGTTTTCCCGCGTCATTACTGCTTTTCAGCAGCAGCAATCTTCTTTGTGTTACCCGAAGCCGTGCAAGAAGTTCTTCAACAGAGAAAGGCTTTGTCAGATAGTCATCCGCTCCGGCATCAAGTGCAGTGATTTTGTCGGAATCCTCACTGCGTGCACTGATAACGATTATCGGCATATTTGACCATCCTCGGATATTCGTTATTACCTCCGTACCGTCTATGTCCGGCAGTCCAAGATCCAGCAGAACAATATCCGGATTATGCGATGATGCCTCCATAATCGCGGTTTTTCCGTTTTCCGCCGTCAGATATCTGTAATCGTGGGATTTCAGAGTTGTAACAATCAAGTTGCGGACGGGGCGGTCATCCTCAACAACAAGTACAAGCGGTTTATTCATTAAGAGTCACCTCGCTAATCGGTAAATTAAATTTAAAACTGCATCCGTGCGGTATGTTGTCCGAAAGCTCCAGGTTTCCGCCGTGCGCATCTATTATTGATTTACAAAGCGTAAGACCGAGACCAAAGCTTCGGCGGCTGTCGGAAATCTTGTTTTTCCCGGTATAAAACATCTCAAATATATGCGGTTTTACATCATCGGGTATCCCGTTTCCGTTATCCGACACATTAAACATTGCATAATTTCCTTGTTTTTGAGCGCTTATGCGGATTTCAGAACCGGCAGGTGTATATTTTATTGCATTATCAATCAAATTAACCAAAACCTGAATAATAAGCTGTGCGTCCATACGAACAAGCAATAAATCCTCACACTGAACGGTTATTGTATGCTCCGCCGATTTTCGGCATAAATGAGATACAGCCTCAGCTATAACCTCATCCGCAAGCTGGTCGCTCAGATTTAATTTCAGCCTTCCGTCATTGAGTCTTGTAACATATAAAAGATTTTCAACAACGCCTGTAAGCCACTCGGAGTCATCATAAATGTCGGTATAAATCCGATGCTTGGTGTCCTCGTCCAAGCAATCGGAATTATGTAAAAGAGTATCCGCATTCCCGGAAATTGAACACAAAGGTGTGCGGAGATCATGAGAAATTGAACGCAAAAGATCTGCACGCAGCTGCTCGCTTTTTGCAAAATCGGCAGCCTTTTCTTTTTCCGCTGCATTATGTGCGTTATCCATAGCCAATGCACATTCATTCAAAACGGACAGCAACACACTGTTTTCAAATGAATCTGCCGAGTTTTTATCCATCGGAATCCCAATTACGCCGTATATCCGCTTTTCAATGCGTATTGAGAAATACAGACATTCGGAGCTTCCGAAATGCGAGGTTGTCGCACCTGCGCAGCGCCCGTTTTTATACACCCACTCAGCAACTTTTCGTTCGGAATCATTTAATATCCGCTCTGTATCGTCTGTGCCCTTTTCAGAAAAAATCTGCCCTTTTGACAAGCTTGATTTATCGGCTTTATATGCTGCAATACAGCGGTCAAGAAGCTTTGAAAGCTGCATACAGGTTATACTCAATATTTCCTCGCTGCCTTTTGCCTTTTGCAGCAATCGGTCGGTATCAAACAAAATCTGCATACGAAAAGCAGCTTGTGCCGACAGCTTTGCATGCTTTTTTAATTTTGAAGCAAGCGTTCCTGTAAGAATTGATGACGCAAGCATAACGGCAAATGTCACAGGATAGCCGACGGCATATGTTTTGAGCGACAAATGCGGTTCTGTCAGAAAAAAACCAAACAGAAAAACGCTGAGCAGCGAACTTGCAATGCTGCAAACATATCCTTTTGTCAGAGCGGAAATAACCAACACGCCGAAGATATAAACGGTAACGATGTTTGTGTCGTTAAACCCGAGGTGAAGAAAAAGGAAGCCTATAGCCGTGCATAAAGCAAGAACACCGCAGGCAGTCAAAACATCCTGCACTGTCGGCAGTTGGGTATTCGCAAATAAACTGCTTTTGCGTGATTTTTTATAAAATCCGGCATCGGGAATAATGTGAATATCAATGTCGGGCGCATACGCTATCAGTTTTTCTGTCAGCGTGTATCCTCCCCAAATGCGGCTGCGCTTTGCATTGCTTTGACCTATTACAATTTTTGTTACATCGGACAGCCGTGCGTATTCCGCTATCTGCATAGCCACATCCTCGCCGTGGACAGTTACAACATCGGCTCCGATATTTTCCGCAAATTGAATATTGTTATCAAGTTTTTTTTGATCGCTTTCGGTTAGTGCAAAATCGTTTTGCACATAAATCGCCGTAAATCGTGCATCGAGAACTTTTGCCATTTTTGCGGCAGTCTGCACGATTTTTTCATTAGACGGCGAAGCGGACAGACATACAAGTATGTGCTGTTTTTTTTCAATACTTGTTATTGTTTTTTGAGCGCTCATATTATTCACCGCCATTATCTGTTTTATATTATTATACCATAAGTGCAAGCCGCAATCGGCTTGCTTCACACCGGTTCAATAAACACTTTCGGATTTTAAGCCTTGGCTTAAAATATACTTCTTTATGTGTTTATTATACCATAAATCTCGCTAAAAGTCCACATATGTCAATAAAAAGTATTCATATTTTTATCATAAAGCAATATCCCGGTCTTGCTGTGATTTTTCTTAAAACCGTGTATTTCTTTTAATATCTCATCATCCGTCAAATCCGATGAAAGCAGTATTTGTGAGCTTTTAGAGTCGCTTTCTTCATTTTGAATCGCCCTTTGGTTTTCACACAGAAATCGGTCTATTCGATCCATTAAGAAGTAACCGAAAGCGAAAAAGGCAAGAACAGCTGCCGTCAGCAATACATATTTCAAAATGATTCACCTCTTTTTTTAGATACGGAAACATTTTTGCAGCTCTTTATATTCTCCCAAAACCATAAGTGTTACGTTTTCGCTGAGAGTCGTATCCGAAGATATTGCCATATCAATATTTCCGTTCTGTTTAACCGCCAAAACATTAATATTATATTTTCGGCGGATATCTATATCTCCTATTGTTTTTCCAATCCACTGTTTGGGTGCTTCAACCTCAAAGATAGCGTGGGAATCGTCAATTTCTATATAATCACGAATATGATCCGCAGTATATCGAATAGCAGCCCATTTTGCAATTTGTTTTTCGGGATAAACCACTCCGTCCGCTCCGTTCCGCAAGAGAAACTTTTCCTGCACATCCCGTTCCGCTCTTGAAATAACTTTTTTTGCTCCGAGCTCTTTAAGTAAAGAGGTTGTTTCAAGTGAATTTTGAAAATCCCCTCCGATTGTAACAATGCAAACATCATAATTTCCTATTCCGAGAGATTTCAAAAAATCCGCATTTGTACTGTCACCGATTTGGGCATTGGTCACAAACGGCAGCACGCTGTTGATTCGTTCTTCATTGGAATCCACCGCCATAACCTCGTGTCCCAATTTGTTAAGCTGCAATGCAACATGCTTTCCGAATCTTCCGATACCTATTAACAAAATATTTTTCATAATTCAAAAACTCCTTTTTATCCGACTGTTATTTTTTCAAGCGGCAGTTTTGCTCCGCCTTGATTTTTGCTTGCGATTGCCGCATATACCAGTGTCAAACCGCCGACTCTCCCAAGGTACATTAAAAGTATAAGAATAATTTGCGATGCGATACCGAGCTTTGGCGTAATTCCAAGCGTGAGTCCCACAGTTCCGATTGCCGATGCGGTTTCATAAAGGCAATCGGACAAAGGAAGGTTTTCAAGTACGCTTATCGCAACTCCGCCGACAAAGAAAAGTGAAAAATAAATTGTTGCGATTGCCAAAGCATTTCGTATAATTGTATTGTCGATTCGCCTTCCGCAAACGCAAATTTCTTCTTTCCTTTTAATCACTGACACGGCGCTTAATATAATAACCGCAAAGGTTGTGGTTTTCATACCGCCGGCAGTGGAACCGGGTGAGCCGCCAATCAGCATAAGCAATGTCATAATTGCTTTTGAGGCGCCTGTCATTGCGTTAAGGTCGGCAGTATTAAATCCGGCAGTCCTTGTTGTCACAGACTGAAACAAAGATGCAAAGATTCTTTTCCCAACCGGCATACCGCCAAAATCACAAAAGAAAAAGAAAGCGGCAGGTATTGCAATTAAAAGCGCCGAAGTGAACAGAACAATCTTGCTTTGCATACGGTAATGCCTGAAATGATGTTTGTGCAGGCAAATATCGTCCCACGTAAGAAACCCGATACCTCCGACTATAATCAAAAGCATAATTGCAATGTTCACAGAAGGATTTCCTATATATTCGGTAAGAGAAGGATATGTATGAGCGCCTGTTCCCAAAATGTCAAATCCGGCATTGCAAAAAGCCGATACGGAATGAAACACAGCCTTCCATATTCCGCTTGCACCGTATTCGCCGCAAAACGACGGGAGCATACATAATGCACCGATTAGTTCTATTAAAAGCGTACCTTTCAAGACAAACCTTGTCAGACGGACTATTCCGCCGAGCCTTGGCGCTGAAATAGCGTCCTGCATTGTGCTGCGCTGCATAAGTGATATTTTTCTGCCCGCAAGCATTGCAAATGACACCGCCGCCGTTACAACTCCGAGTCCTCCTATCTGTATAAGCAGCAAAATCACTGCCTGCCCGAGCGGCGACCAATAGCTGCCGGTATCCAGCACAACCAGGCCGGTTACACAAACGGCAGAGGTTGATGTAAATATCGCACTGTGAAACGGTGTTACTATGCCTGCCGCAGACGATATCGGCAGCATTAATATAAGCGCCCCAAAGAGAATTACACCGGCAAAGCTCAGTATAATAATTTGAAAGGACGAAAGATGCCGCCTGAAATGTATTTTCTCTATCATAGGATAAGCCTCCTCCAACTTGCTTTTATTTATTATAACATATGGCATATAAAAATGGGATAATAAGTTGCAACGAGGCATTAAGATTGTATAAAGATAATGTTAATACACATATAAATAAAAAAAAGCGGCTCGTTGCTGTCAAATTCGACAGTCTGAGGGTATGCCTAAATTGAGCACACCCTTTCCCGGTGATAAGTTTCGGAATAAATGTTATAGATTAAACTGTTTCCGCATTTCTACATCCATGGTTGCTTTTTTGCATACTCCCAAGTATCGCAAAGGCGAATATTATTTTTCCCAATAAGTATCTCATTACTGAACCCAAGAATATAGCGTAAGCAAATTCGGTATATAATTTCTATTGGGGACAACCATAACGCTGAAAGGCCGAATCATATCTTTGCTAAATATGTAATTTTAAATTGCCATCTTAACAATTTGCGTTTTTGAGATATGCTTATGTTAAAAAGAAAAATATATAATTAGTTACTGATCTCATTATTATAGCTACAAACACACCTGTACCTTCCTTATCGAGGAAAGTGCAGGTGTCATATTTATTTGCCATTTTGATCTGTGCCGTAAATTTCGAGTCATACACTGTGTTTTTCGTTTCAAATATGATTTTTTATCCGTATGACTTATTATTTATGGGATGGCAGGCTGCGCCCAAAATCATACCTTTGACACGAAAGGTCGGGGTAAAATTTTACGGTTTCATTTTTTTATTGAAACAGATATTTTTAGGCAATTTCATTACAAAAAATGTGCTGCCGATAAGGAGAAAACATTATCGCTTGGCAGCACTTTTACACGATGTATTCCGAAAACCGCACAGGCGAAAGGTTTATTTGAAACCGAAATAAAAGAAAAGAACCTCAAGGTTTCTATCAACCTTGAGGTTCTTATTTGGTGCTCGAGACCGGGATCGAACCGATACGCCTTTATGGGGCACGGGATTTTAAGTCTGTTTTTGAAAAGTTTATATAAATTTATCTTTCTTTATATAAAGCCTTATAAACCCAATTATAATAAGAATTATAAGGTTTTTAAATTGTAAAGCCCCGATAGAGTGTATTATGATTTTATTTGAGTTTTTGAAAAAGTGTGATTATTTTGTGATTATTTATTGCAGTCTGTTGTAGTGCTTTTAATTATTGAATTTTAATATTGCAATTTCTTTAACGTGAGGATATAATATAAAGAGAGATGAGAGGCAGTTATGTGTACGCAAACTATGTTAACAGAGATCCTTGATAAGGTGGTTTTATTTTTAAAAGATATATTCAAGGACAATCTGACTGATGTTATACTATTTGGCTCATATGCAAGAGGGGATTTTGACGATGAATCCGATATTGATATTCTCGTTGTTGCGAATATGTCATCTGAAGAAATGCAGAATTGTCGCAGAGAGTTGGATTCACTTTGTGGCGAAATGCTTCTTGACTATGGTGTCTTAGTTTCAATAATTGAAAAAGATTATGACACATACAGCAGATATGCCAATATTCTCCCTTTCTACAAAAATATTGCGAAAGAAGGGGTAAAGATTGCATAATGAGGATTTAATAAATTTATCAAAAGCTCGTATAAGTCATTCGAAAGATTGTCTTAAAGAAGCCGAAATATTACTTTCGGCAGGCGAATACAAAGGCGCTGCAAACAGAGCATATTATGCAGTCTTTCACGCTATGAGGGCAGTACTGATATTGGATGAGTTTGACTCAAAAAAAGCATTCAGGTATTATTGCTAAATTTAGAGAGATTTATTTAAAAACTGATTTGTTTGATAAAGAAATTTCAGATTCAATATCTTCACTATTCAGAATAAGGACAGCAAGTGATTATGACGAATTTTATGTAGTGTCAAAAAGTGATGCTGTAGCACAATATGACAAAGCAAAGAAAATTTCAAAATTGATAGAAAGTCATTTATATAAAAAATGAAATTAAATACGGCTCTTGTCAACGGCTTGGGTGCAGACATATTTTTGGAATGTTTTATGAGGCTAATTCAAGAATATGCCTGCACTTTCGTTTATCATTAGAGAGATATTACAAGTGTACAGTTAAACAGCAGATAAAAATACTGATTGATGTATTATAAAGATGGAGGAGAAACTCTGTGGAGGATAATATAATGCGTACTGATAATGCAGTAAAAACAGTAGGAATGAAACTTTTGTTTGAAGGACTGGGAATTGTGGATACAAAACGTTTCATAAGCCTTATAAAGAAAGAATCGTATGATTACACAACACGGAAAAGGAAATTATTTGACGGAATGGGTGTGTATGAATTAAGTAATAAATCAAAGAAATATGTAACAACTCTGTCAGAGCCGTAATAACTTGCCCAAAGACAGATATGTATTTAAAAAGGTACACTCTACTCAGATACAGTTGTTCGGAAAAACCGAACAACTGTATCTGAGTAATTATAATAGTTTGAAAGATAACGCAATATATAATGACAGTATGTTTGTGTTTATAAGGGCGGTAAAAAAACTTATTTATGTGAGGGGAAGTATTCGTAATGAAAATAGCGATTGAATGTGAAACTACAGAAAATAAGATTTTTCATCAATCTGAAAATGATAGCAGTTTTTCAGCCGAAATTTATAAGGATTTAGTCGCGCAAGGATATAGCGGTGATGAAATTATTTCTCAATTTGAGAAACAGCAAAAAAATATTGAAAGAGCCATAAACGATATATCTGCCGAAGCGGATGATATAGCTTGCGGAAGGAAGAAAGGCGCCGGCATAAGTGATGTTTTTGAAGAAAAGTAAACCTAATATTATAGAATTGGAGCTGATTATAATAGAATGAAACTTGAAACAATAACACTTGAAATTGATACAAATTTATACGAAGAAGCCAAAGCTGTTTTTGAAAGGGAAGGTTACACGGTTAGTGAGGCTGTAACGCTGTTTTTTAAGGCAAGTATTGCCTGCGGCGGATTCCCGTTCCATGTTACAAAGGAAGATATGATGCAAATACAATGACGGACAAGTTAATAAAACGATATATAAGGAAAACATCTGAAATCCTACAGTCAGGAAGAAAGAATGGTGTATATGAGCAAACAAAAATCAGAACCGTTAAGTTGGATTGTGAAAAAATATGACTTTAACAAAAATGTTATAGAAGATTATGACGTGTTTAAATACAGGGAAGATTTTGTAAAGAAATTAAAAAAGAAATACCGGGACAAAGATACATTTGCAAAAGAAATGAAAAGTGAAATGATGTATCATTATTGGTCCGGATGTGAATATGAACTGGTAATGAAATATACAGAAAGCGGGAGAGTAATTCTCAGCCCACGGATAGGGTGTAGAAATCCGGAAGCTGTAGAAATTGATGTAACCGATAATAATGATTTTGATTGGAAGGGATTTGCCGCAGAGAATGAAAAGAAAAACCGTGAAGGTGAGATTGTAATAGATATATGGGATCAAATCAAGTACAGATTCGATGATTTTATCAATTATTGCCGAGAATACAAGTGAGGGGAATAGACACCTATGCAAAAGATATTTTTTACGGCAGATACACATTTTGGGCACGAAAACGTTATCCAATTTGACAAAAGACCCTTTGCGTCTGCTGATGAAATGGATAAAGAAATGATCAGGCGATGGAACAATAAAGTCGGTAATGGCGACTTGGTATATGTGCTCGGAGATATGATTTGGAAAACACCTGGCCATTATTTCATACCATTTTATAACGGTCATCGTTCTCAGGCTATATTGCTGCACGGACATTCGCACAGCTCGGAAGAACATAAAATTGAGTTGGAGATAGCAAAGAAGCTCAATGAACGCGGCTTTCGAAACGAGATATATAACGTAGGATGTATGCATTGGAACTATGAACCGGTTACCCTTGATGAGATTATCGGTAGAAGATAAGGCGTTGTTACTTGATGAAAAAACTCCGTATATATTGACAGAAGGTCGGTATTCCGATATACTATATGTGTAATAGCATTGAAAGGGTGGCGCTGAATATGACATTACAGAATTTACTTGATAGCAAAAACATTACTAAGTATCAGCTTTCAAAAATAAGCGGAATATAAAAGACAACTGTTATAGATATATGTCCGGGAGAAACCTCAATATGATATGTGAAATTGACAAAGAACGCATATACAGGGCAGGTCAAAAGATTCTTGAATGACAAGACGTTTAAATTGCAATGGGTGATGCGGAAAAGAAACCGCTTGACATGGATGTTCACTACATAGAATTGACGGTAGACAAGTTTCGAAATTGAATGTGCAGATAAGATTTGTGAAATAGGAGGAATGGGAGAATGCAAGAAGATAAAGTGCCCCAAATTTTTATATCGTATTCTTGGAGCAGCGACGATTTGGTTGTTCCTTTAGCCAAGCGGTTAATGTCACATGGAGTTAATGTCGTTTTGGATAAATGGGACTTAAAAGAAGGTCAGGATAAATATGTGTTTATGGAGCAATGTGTAAACAATTCTGATATTGATAAAGTCTTGATTATTTGCGATAAAAAATATGCAGAAAAAGCAAACAACCGTGAAGGTGGAGTGGGCGATGAAACTGCAATAATTTCAACTGAAATTTATGGAAAGGTCAACCAGGAGAAATTCATACCTGTAATTGCCGAGCGCGATGAGGATGACAATCCATATTTGCCTACATACATAAAAACAAGAATATATGTCGATTTGTCTAATGGTGAAAACTATGAGAGTGAATACGAAAAACTTTTAAGAAACATATATGAAAAACCTCTTATAAAAAAACCAAAGCTCGGAACAAAGCCGGAATGGTTGGAAGAAGACAAAGCTAACCTTTTTCCTATACAAGATTTGGTTAAACAAATTAAGGGAGCAACTGGGAATAAAAAACAAGAAGTTTTGACAAAAAAATTTGTTACAGAATATATTGAGATATTAAAACAATATTATGATAAAGATGCCAACGTTCCCAAATACGTATACGAAACTTTTATCAGCTTAAAAAATGTAAGGGATTGCTTTCTTGATTTTTTGGAAGCATTGTTGGTTACGGAATGTGATATAGGAAGTTTTATGTCCGAAACATTTGAAAATATGTTTAATACTCTTATTTATGCTAAAAGCTACTCTAAAAACGCGTGCTCATGCGGTGAATATGAGTTTGAAGTATATAAATGTCACATTTGGGAATTATTTATCTGTGTTGTTGCTTTTTTAAGACATTATAAGCGATACAAAGAACTAAACCGCTTACTCACTAACACATATTTTTTAAGATTGAGTGCCTTGGATGAGAGAAAAACTCCAACAAATTATTCAGGATTTAGACATTACAGCAGAATAATTGAAGAACACTATAAGCCTACAACCGGAAACAGTAGTAAGTATACTTTTCTTGGTCATATTTTGTGTAATGAAAGAGAAAAGTTGCCAATATATACGGGAGAATCAATTGCCAGAGCAGATTTGTTTTTATATCAAATTTTCAATGCATTAAATGTGACGATAAATGACAATTATAATCCCCTTGATACCTATTGGTTTCCAACTTGTTACATTTATACGCGTGAGGGGTGTAATGAATGGGAATACCTGAAGTCTCGAAAACATTGTGAAAAGTTATTTGATTTATTTGGAGTTAATTCTGTGGAAACATTGAAAAAAGCTGTGAGTAAGTGTGTTCGAGATGATAATATTAAGTATAGCGGTGCATTTAAGCCAGCCCCAGCAATTCTAGATTGTATTAAACTTGATGATATAGCAACCTTGAATTGAATATATGTATTTTGATACTAAAAATTTTGGAAGCGAGAAATGGTTGGAATGTTGAAATGACGGTTTGTATTGATAAAAACAGCCGCGGAATGCATATAGGCAAAAAGCTTTACAGATTACTCGAAGAAGTACTGAAAGAACAGGGAACTGTAAAAGCGAATGCCATTATAACCCCGCCGGAGGGTACAGAGAATGATTCTGCTTATAACAGCAAACATTTCCACGAAAAGCTCGGATATAAACTTGCGGGCGAGATGAAAATTGCGGCTATAAATTCAACCGTTGGTATAACACAATAGCGATAGACAAAATGCTCAATAAGCCGAGCCTTGATATGAAAAATTTTGACGAGGTGCGAGAGCGCTTCGGTTTATAAAGGTATTTTTTGTGTGTTCTCATGTTAAGCGGTGTGCATTACATATTGATGTGTAATACGATGTGCCGTAGTTTAATGTTGTACAAGCGAAACCGATAATCATAGAAAAGCAAATTTCCGAAGGACGCATAAAAGTCTTGCGGAGATTTTTATTACAAAAATAAGTTATCAATTTTTTGTTGATATACGATAGAAATTTAATAATACCGCCTTACAAATATTTATGTTATAA
>OIYV01000787.1_pt1 | contig 16573 bp, 8 predicted proteins | sample 1588251 | NCBI WGS metagenome assembly OIYV01 (sample SAMN03283282) | human gut metagenome | biome: human-associated habitat; material: feces | host: Homo sapiens | place: Peru | collected 2012
GTATGCCTTCTGCTGTAGGTTATCAGCCGACGCTGGCTACCGAGATGGGCGACCTCCAGGAGCGCATTACCTCGACCTCGACCGGTTCCATCACTTCGGTGCAGGCCGTTTACGTCCCTGCTGACGACTTGACCGACCCGGCTCCGGCCACCACGTTTACGCACCTCGACGCGAAGACGGTTCTTTCCCGTTCCATCGCTGAGCTCGGCATCTACCCGGCTGTCGACCCGCTGGAGTCCACCTCCCGCGCGCTCGACCCGCAGATCGTCGGCGAGGAGCACTACCGCGTGGCTGTCGGCATCCAGGAGCTTCTGCAGAACTACAAGGACCTCCAGGACATCATCGCCATCCTCGGTATGGACGAGCTTTCCGAAGAGCAGAAGCTGGTCGTGAACCGTGCCCGTAAGGCGCAGCAGTTCTTCGGCCAGTGCTTCCACGTGGCCAAGCAGTTCACCGGCCTCGACGGCAAGTACGTCAAGCTCGAGGACACCATCAGAAGCTTTGAGGCCATACTCGGCGGCGAAGTGGACGACCTGCCTGAGCAGGCGTTCCTCCTCTGCGGCGATATAGACGAGGTCATTGCAAAGCGCGGGCAGTTTTGAGGAGCGGTAAATGGAAACTAGACTCCATCTGTGCATCGTCACGCAGGACAGCACCGTGTTTGAGCGCGACGTGGACTATGTCAATCTCCCGACGACGCTCGGCTCCATCGGCGTGCTGGCAAACCACGCCGCCATGGTGTGCGCGCTGGCCGACGGAAGGGTGCGCTGCACCTATGAAAACGGCGGCGCGTCCGAGATAGATATCGGCGCAGGCATCGCGGAGGTGGCTGACAATCAGGTCACGCTGCTCGTGTCGGATGCAAAATTAAAGCAATAATGTTAAGCCGCGCCCGGAAAACCGGGCGCGGTTCGCTGTTTTGGCCGCCCCGTCTGCCCGAGGCGGCGTTTTTGTATACTTGCAGTACAATTTGACAAAAATTCCGGCGGAAACTATTGTATTTGCACCATGGTCATGGTATATTCTGATATATAACACCACGGATATGTGATTCTTTGTGTTGGGAGGACATGAAATGAAACGTTTTCTGTCAATGCTGCTTTGCGCGGCGATGCTCATCAGCTTTGTTCCCGCGGCATGGGCCGAGGGAGACGGGCAGGAGCTGCTTGTGGAGCAGCCTGTAGAGGAACAGGTCGAACAGCCGGTGGAGGAGCCGTATGTTCCCCCGGCGGAGGAACCCTCCGCCCCGGAGGAGCCGACAGTAACGGAACCGCCCGTCGTTGAGCCGACTGCGGAACCGGAACCCTCCACGGAACCTGAACCGACGGCGGAACCCGAAACGACTGTTGAGCCGGAACCGGAGGAGCCGGGATTCATCACCTTCTCCGGCGCGGACTACCGCGATGAGGCGCTTATATATCAGTATATCGTGGACACTGCCGCCGGAGAGACGGTCACGCTTGCGCCCGCGCCGGTGTATGACGGCGTGCTGGCGTATGTCTGGCTGCGTTATGATGCTGCGCTCGGTACATATGCGGAGATAGACCCCGCGGAGAACCCCACGGCAAATTCCCCCGCCCTCACCGTGACCGTGGCAGAGGGCGATATCGGCGCGGCTTCGTTGTACGCGTGCTCCGTCTATGCTGAGGACGGCGCAGCAGGCTGTGCCGCGTTCACATTCAGACAACGCGCGGCTGATACCGCGGGCACGGATGGCGTACTCGTTGAGACCATAACGGTTACGGCGCCCGGCGACGTGAACAGTGTGGAGGTCGGGGAAACGCTTCAGCTTTCTGCCTCCGTGACACCGGAGGATGCGGAAAACAAGGCCGTCCTCTGGACAAGCTCCGATGAGGAGACGGCCACCGTTGACGAAAACGGCCTTGTCACCGGCGTCGCCGATGGTGTCGCCACTATTTACGTCGCGGCTGCTGACGACAGCGGCGTCGTGGGTGAGATTGAGCTTACTGTTGACAGCAGTGTTGCACTGTTGACAGCTGGGGCAAGAGCGGATACGCTTGCAGAAGCGCTCGAAAATTATTATAATATATTTGTGGAGCACAGCAGAATAAAGGGCGTCACAGATGGAAGTGCGTGCTTCACTGTTACTGGCAAGCCCTGCACGACACATGACGCGGGCGCTGATGATAGCACAGGTAATTGTAATGCTATAAATGTGTCTAAAGAGTTAAAGAAAGAAGGCCTGCTTGATTTTGAGTACAATAGCTCAGCAAGTACTTGCCTTGGCTTTGTTGCGCTTGGATTGCAGTATATATTTGGAGATAATTTGTATTACAGCATTGGTTTGAAGTATGGCTTGACGAAGGGATTGCAGAAAATTGATATAAAGACGATTACAAACGCTGATGTTTTGCGTGATTATTTTAAACAAGCACAGTGCGGTGATGTGATAACATTACAGCATACAAAAACAGGATATATTCACTATCTCTTTTTTATAAGTGCACAAGACAACGGAATATATATACTGGAGAACAATGGCACGGCTAATGGAAGCCAGAATGTAAGTGCAATTAGTCGCCGAACGCTAAGATATATAGATTTATTAACATATTGCAATACATTCCAGATAGAACGCGCGCAGCCAGAATATCTTAACATGTATACCCCCGTAACGCCCTCAAAGCCTGCGGCCACGGCAGATATGTCTGTTGCCGATTACATGAACTACTATGCCTCCGCGGTGTCGGATTACTCTGCCGTCGCCACGCGCAAGGACGCCAGCCTTAAGCTGTGGCGCCTGCCGTGGACTTGCAACAGCACCGTCAGCTACACGACGTCCACTGACAGCAGCTTCATTATCACAAAGCGCATCGTAAACCATGTAAATAATATTTGGTATCAACTTGATAACGGAAGCTTTATATATTCCGGCGATGTGAATGTAAAGGACACATTTAAGGTCAGCCTTGACGCCAATGGCGGAACCTGCAGCCAGACGAGCAAAAACGTCACCGGCTACAACTCCGCTTACGGGACGCTTCCGACGCCGACGCGCACGGGCTATAACTTTGACGGTTGGTACACGGCGAAAAGCGGCGGCGTCAGGATAACCGCATCCACAAAAATGACGTCGCGCACGGATCATACGCTTTACGCGCACTGGACTCTTGCACGGGTGTCGATAGCTGTACCAACGATATCAAAGCAGACGTCGCAGACGCTGCTGCTGGCAACGACGATATCCTATTCTTCGTCCAATAAGCTCAAGTCGTGGAGTCTGAAGTATGGCACGGCAAAAAATGCAATTAACAAGATCGGCTATGAGGATAACAATATCTCTGCCAGCATTTTGAATAAATATAATCCTCTGCCGGTTTCCGTGGATTTCGGCACGGAGACGCCGAACCTCCAGCCGGGCACAAAGTACTACTATATAATTACGGCCACGGCGGTGAACGGGGAAATATGCACATATTCCGGCGAGTTCACGACATTGGCCTGCACGCACAGCTTTGACGGAAACGGCGTGTGCACCATATGCGGCTATAACAGCCGGGTCCTGGTCACGTCCGTCATGCTGGGCGTGGTCGAGGTGGAGCTTTCCCCGGGCAAGACCTACACCCCCTCTTGGTGGATAGAGCCGTCGAACGCCACTGATAAAACAGTCAGCTGGACGAGCAGCAACACACACGTTGCATCTGTCGATTCCAGCGGCAAGGTGACAGCCAACAATGCAGGTACGGCCACAATAACGGCGACGGCGAATGACAAATCGGGCAAAACCGCTTCCTTCAAGGTGAAGGTGGTGGAGCCTGTGGTGAACGTACAGTCGCTCAGCGTGTCGTGTCCGGAAACGGAGTTCTATCCGAATGAAACCCTGACCGCGACAGTTGAAGTTCTTCCGGCGAACGCCTCCAACAAGAGCGTCACATGGCGAAGCAGCGATACAAACATTGCCACCGTTGATGCCGACGGCGTGATAACTGCGGTCGCACCCGGCACGGTGGAGATCACTGCGACGGCCAATGATAACGAGTCGATATCCGACTCGCTCACACTGACAGTCAAGTCCAGGTATGCAACGAAGATAGATGTTTTCCTGAAAAATGAGGACGACACGCTGGAGGTCGGGGATAACAGCGCATGCTTCATATATGCCGAAGGCGTGTCAGATCCTGAAAATTTTGATTATGAAATAACGCTTCAAAACGGAACCGGCGAGGCGGTTCTGGCAAAACATAATTTCCTTTACGCCCTGCGGGCCGGTACGGTCACGCTGACTATAAAGGCGCTTGACGGCAGCAATCTTTCCGCCAGCAGGACCTTTACTCTGGTGGAGCCCGCCGTATCGGCGGAGCAGGCGCTGCGCAACGCCATTGCGAACGGGGAATCCAGCTATGTCCTTTCGGGCAATATCACGCTCACGCAGGATCTTGTCATCCCGAACGGAATGCTGCTTTTGGTCGGCACGATGGCGCAGGATGTTCCGTCGGTCATAACCGTGCCCCAGGGCGTCACGGTTGAAAACTACGGCCGGATAAGCGTTCTGGGTGTAGACGGCGGCACCGCGGCAAGCACTCTCATCCTCTCCGGGACCCTGCGCAACAACGGCCTGATAACGGCGGAAACTCTTGGCCGGATAGAGACGACGGCCACGGCCCGCGCTATTGACGATACGCATGTATACTGCTATAACGGCGGCACATGTGCATCCGGTGTCCTGACGCCCGATACACTTATTCCGGGCGCGGAGATGGACGTGCGCATTTCTCTTGCACAGCAGGGCAAGGCGTATCTGACGTCCTCCGTCACTCTTCGCAGCGACCTGTACATCCCGCAGGATGCGGAGCTGAATATCTATGAGGGCGAAAGCACCGCAACAACGCTGACAGTTCCGGCGGGCGTGACCGTGCATAACAGCGGCACCGTCGTCGTATACGGCTCCGCTGACGCGGAATTGACGGCGGAGATGGATGTGCAGGGCACGTTCTCAAACGGCGGCGCTATGTCCGTCTACAGAAACGGCGTTGTGACCGTACCCGGAACCTTTATAAACAGCGGCTATATCGAGGCCTACGGCGGAAGCCGGATAAACCTGTCGGGAACATATACAAATAACGGCGGCAGTGTATACAAGTATGACGATGCTTTGCTGACCGGCCCCGGCTTTGACGATGTGTTCAGGGATGACCTCTATTCGCATATAGCCGACGGGGATACATGGTATGAGCTCAGCACGGGCATCACGCTGACGTCAGATCTCGTCATCCCGGAGAACTTCACGCTTTATGTCATAAACGGCGGCCGCCTGACTGTTCCGAGTGGTGTGACGCTGACAAATAATGGCCAAATAATCGTCTATAATGAAAGCACCGTCACTGTCGATGCCGGAGGCACGTTTTTAAATAACTTCTATGCTGCCGCATACGGCGGGAAGCTTGCACTGAACGGCAGCTATGCTTCCGGCGATAACGGCTCTTTGGTATGCTGGTATGGGATTGGCAATTTCAGGACGGATATCACCGGCGTCAGCACAGATGCAATAACTCTCTATGCCGTGTCGGATGATGAAGCGCTTCTGCGCGCCGCCGCTGCCGAGGCATCGAACGTTAAAAATATTCTCATGAGCCTTCCGAGCGGCGCGAGTATGACACTCACGGCGGATCTCACCATTCCGGAAAACGGCGAGCTTCTTCTGCCGTTCTATGAGGGCGATAGCGGAACACTCACGATCCCGGAGAGCATAACGCTGACGAACAACGGATACATATACGTGCACAGCCCGGCAAAGCTGATCATTGCGGGCACGCTTGAGCATAACGGATACAGCGATATTGAGGATCAAGCTGTCATTATTGAGAACACCGGCCGTATAACGGGCGAAAGCGGCGGAATATGGACCTTCAGAGAGGTCAGCACTGCGGAAGAGCTGTATGCGGCGCTTTCATCGGATGTTTGCGATGTCAATGTTCTGGCGGATATAAAGATTGCCAAGAATGTGACCATCCCTGAGGGACTGACGGTCAACGTCATTAACGGCGTAACGCTGACGGTCAACAGCGGCTGTACGCTTACAAACGATGGCAACCTGTGTGTGCGCGGCAATCTGATTGTGAAGGGTCGGCTTGCGCATAACAGGGCGATAGTTTTCGCCGAGGGCAGCATCACGCCCGCGACCACCCCGCACTACCGTGAGGGCGTCCTTATGGAGCAGATCGAGATCGTCGGCCCGTCGGTTATCGGTCTTGGCTGCAGCGCGCAGTATGACATAAGAACATATCCTGACAACGTGTGGAACACGGAGATGGATATTACTGTTCTCTCCGGGCAGGACCTTGCCACGATAGATCATGAAACAGGCATCCTTACGGCCGGTAATACCGCGGGCACTATGGTCGTGCGCGCTGAGGCGTGCGACGGCAGCGGCGTGTATACGGATTTCACTCTTGAGATAGTGGATGCATCGCTCTCCGTTACCGGCGCAGCCAAGCTCCGCACAGGGCAGAGCGGCACGGTCACGGCGACGTTCGTGCCGGAGAACCTGACGGGCACGGGGATAGTCTGGACCCTTGCCGCCGGGGATGAGGAGTACGCCTCCGTCAAGTCCGGGAAGAATAATACCGCGACCGTGACGGCGAAGAACGTCACCGAGGCGCACGAGGTCACAGTCATCGCCTCCGCAGCCGACGGCTCAGTTGCGGATGCATGGCATGTTATCACCGTCGTTCCCGCGGCAGCAGGCGTTGCCGTCACGGATGAAAACGGCGCCGCCGTTACGGCGAAGGAGATAAACCTCAATGCAGAGACGGAGCTGACGCTTGTCGCTTCGGTATTGCCCGCGGGCGCAGAAGGAAATATAGTCTGGACTTCCAGCGATACCAAGGGTGCGTTCGGCACATATACGGATAATGGCGACGGTACGCTGTACGTCAGTCTTGACCCGAACGCTAAGCTTGGCACAGTGACTCTCACAGCGACAGATACTGTCAGCCGCAAGAAAGCGGCCGTGAAGCTAACTACCACGCGCGTGTCCACGGGCGTGGAAATCACCGGCATGGCTTCGGCGCCGTCACAGGTCATTCCTGATGACGCCCTCGTCAGCGGACAGAGCATACAGCTCAAGGCGCAGGTGCTGGGCAGCCCGAAAGCGAACTCCGTCATATGGAGCATTCCTGATGAGTACGCGCCCTATGCCGCGGTCACGGCCGCAGGCAAGCTGACGGCAAAGGCAGTAACTTACCCCGTGGAGATAGAGGTCGTTGCCCGTGCAAAGGACGGCGCGAGCGAGACCAGCGCCTATGTCTGGATAGTGCCGAAGGTGAATGCCGTCGCCCTTAAGGTGAACGGCGAAGCCCTCAGCGGCACGGCGTATAATGTGGACCTCAACGGCACGGCTGACGCGCTGACGGTGGAGGCTGTGACCTTCCCGGCAGACGCGAAGGAGAACGTCCAGTGGACAGTGAGCGACACGAAGAATGTGTACGCGGAGTATGACGTCAGCGGCGGCAGCGTCAGTGTGTACGGCTTCAAGGGTAAGACGGGCAGTGTTACTCTGACGGCAAAGGCCACGGACGGCAGCAATAAGACCGCGCGCGTGACGCTAAAGTTCGTCAGATATGCAAACAGCATAGAGATATTGAATGCCCCGGATGTCATCTCCGGCGGTAAGAGCGTGACGCTCAAGACCAATGTGCAGACGGATAAGACTCTTACAGATAAGGCAGTTGTGTGGAGCGTCAGCGCGGCCTCCGCGCCGTATGCCAGCATAAACGCCAGCGGCAGCCTGAAGGTACAGCCTGCGGCAGTGCTGGTGGATATACAGGTCATCGCAACGGTAAAGGCGACAGGGGCGAGCACCTCGTGCTTCATCACGGTCACGCCGAATATTGCGAAGCGTGTGGACGTGCTGATGAACGGCGAGGTCGTGACCGGCCTTACGCGGACGGTAGATCTGACGGACGCAGTCAGCCTGAGCGCGGAGGTACAGTCCACGGATGAGGCCGTTACATGGACGAGCAGCAGCAAGGCGATAGCGGAGGTCGATGCAAATGGCACGGTGACGCTCAAGAAGGCGGGCACGGTGACGTTCACTGCGGCGACGGCAGATAAAAAGACAAAGGCCACATTCAAGCTTACGGTAGTCAGCCGTGCGCAGAGCATAAGCATAGTTGGCGGCGACCAGACGGTATGCGGCGGCGGAAAGCTTAAACTGACGGCACAACTCACTCCGGCAAAGCCGACGAACAGCAAGGTCACGTGGAGCATCGCGCCTGAGTATGCAAGCTATGCCGGCATAAACTCCAGCGGCGTTCTTACGGCGGCAAAGGTGACGTATACGCACAAAGTCGTTGTGACCGTCGTCTCGAATGACGACCCGTCAGTGAGAGACGAGATAACGGTGACGATAAGCCCGGCTGTGAACAACATGAAGGTGTACGCCGATGCGCCGTCAGTGATAGACGTGGGAGAGAGAGACAGCGTACAGCTCAGCGTGCGGAGCTATCCTGTGGAAGCGATGCAGGACGTGACGTGGAAGAGCAGCAGCGCGAACATCGCCTCGATAGACGCGGACGGCACGGTGACGGTATGCAGAGATGCAAAGACCGGCCTTCCCAAGACGGGAACAGTTACCTTCACGGCAACAGCGGCAGACGGCAGCCGCAAGAGCGCGAGCATAAAGCTGACGTTCACGCGGAATATGGATACGCTAACGATAGTGGGCGCGGACATAATCGGCGGCGGGAAGAGCGTGACGTACAAGGCGGTGTGCGACCAGTATGCCACGAACAAGAAGGTCATATGGAGCCTGTCGGGCGACACAGACTGCGCGACGCTGAACGCATCCGGAGTGCTGAAGGCGAAGGCCGTGACAGCGCCGAAGTATGTGACGGTGACTGCGACGGCGGCAGATGGCGGCGGCGCAACAGCGAGCATTGACGTCGTGATATACCCGATAGTGACGAAGATAAACATATTCCTCGGCAGTGAAGTTGTGACGGGCAAGACGCTGGCGGGCAGCATGTCCGATCTGGACGAGCTGGCGCTGCGTGTGGAGAACTCCCCGGCGCGAAGCTATAAGGGCTGGACGGTGACGACAAGCAATAAGGACGTCGTTGCGTCGATAGATGCCGGCGGGAATATAAGCGTAAGCATAGTACCGGGCGCAGTGATAAAGTTGAACTCCGTTGTCACGATAACGGTCAAGGCGACAGACGGTAGCAACAAGACGGCAAACGTCAAGCTCAAATTGATTGACGTAAACTAAATACAGCACATATTAAACCCGCATCGGGAGGAGCATTCCGCTCCTCCCGATGTTTTGCGTTTATACTTACTATTTATGTCTTATATTGCCCCCGGCTCGTCACTTTCGCGCGAGGCGCCGGTATTCTATCGTCAGGATGCCGGTGCTCTTTTTGAAAAGCTCCGCGAAACGGCTGGACGTGGTATAGCCTATCATCTGTGCGATCTGCCCCATGGTGAAGTCCGTGTCGATAAGCAGATGCTCAGCCTGACTCATGCGCCGCCCCTGAATATACTGCGTTACGGTGCAGCCCATCTGCCGCTTGAAGCAGGTTTTCAGCTTGCTCTCGCTCATGCGCGCGATACCGGCCAGCCGCTCCAGCGGGATATCAAAGGCGTAGTGATCGGAAATATAGCTCACCACGTTTTGCAGCCCGGCCAGATCGTCCGCCGACAGGAGGCGCTCCGCCCGCTTATCCTGCCGCTTCCACGCGTCCACCACCAGTGCGATGGCCTCCGTGACCTTGGCCTCATAAAAAAGCGCCGCGGCCATGCCCTCGCCCCGGTAATTCTCCGCTTCAAACAGCAGCTTTGACATAGCGGGGAAGTCCGCCGCGTTATCAACGCTGCGGAACGCCGCAGGAAGCGTGAAATAATCGTCCGGATACTGCTTTTTCAGAAAATCCTCATAATACGCGGGGAGAATGTCAATGCCGATGGCGTGGATGGGGATACGCTTGTGTATCAGCGCCCGGTAGCGCTGCTTTCCGCCGACGATGGTCTGGATGTCACCGGCCGAAAGCCGCCTGTAGGGGTCTAGCTCCTCCCCGGATATGGAGTCGTAGCGCTGTATGCTGATGCACTCCGGCACGCTCATATCAAGGCAGAAGTCGTCATGAAAACAGAAATCGTGTATCTTGATGTCAAAAAGATCCTGCTTCGCGTAGACCCAGTAATAGCCGCTGTCTATCTCCGGCGCGAGCGCCCAGCACTGGCCGGCCGGGCCGAACTTATCCGGACAGCCGACGGGATAGAAGCTGTGCTGTGCCATAAGCGGGTTGTAATAGTCTGTAAGTATATTGCTTTTCATATGCTTCCCTTTGCAACGAACGGACAAATCTTTGCAACGATTCGGCAGAATGCCCTGCCGGATATTGAAGAAGCCGCCGCGGTATGATAACTTAAATTACAGTTAGTGACATTTAACTAAAGTATAGCAAAAGACGGATAAAAAGTCAAACCGTCAATTCATCGCAAAGGAGATCATATCATGCGCACAAACAGCAAAAACAGCCTGACTGTTAAAGACCTTGTTACGACCGGCATCTTTTCGGCCCTCTTTCTGGTGTTTTCCCTTGTGGGCGGCATCTTTTTCGCACCGAACCCGGTGCTGACGTTTTATATGCCCATCGGCAGCGCGCTTCTGTGCGGGCCGGTGTATCTTCTGCTGCTGGCCAAGGTGCCGAAGCGCGGAACGGCGACTATCCTCGGCGTGATACTCTGCGTCGTCTGGTTCGTCACGGGGATGCACTGGGCCATGGCGCTGGGCTATCTTGTCATGGGCATCGCCGCGGACATCACGGCCGGGGCCGGGGGCTATAAGAGCAGGAAGATAAACTCGCTTTCATACATCCTGCTGTCCCTCGGCGGCACGGCCTATCTCGTGTTCTTCGCCGGCCCGGACGCATGGGCGGCGACCATGCTCGGCAGCGGCACGGAGCAGTCGTATATCGACACGATGCGCTCCACCGGAAGCACGTGGATAATGCTCATCATGCTGGCGGGAACCGTTATTGCCGCCGCCGTCAGCGCATATGTTGGCTGCAAAATGCTGAAAAAGCAGTTTGAGAAGGCCGGTATCACCAAATGAGTGCGCTTCACCTCGACCCGCGCACAAAGCTGGCACTCATCCTGCTGTGCGTTATCAGTGCCATGCTCGCGCCAGATCTGGCGTTTCAGTTCGCGCTCGTGGCGCTCATCGGCCTGCTGTCCGTGCTGTGCGGGAAGTGGCGCTACGCCCTGCGCGGCATTATCGCCTACGCGCTGATATGCGCGTTCACCGTCTGGTGCATGGGCGTGCTGCACGGCACGTGGCGGACGATGCTCGTGGCCTTCCTCGGCCTTGTGCATAAGGTGTACGCCTGCGGGATGCTGGCGGGGCTCGTCATCAGCACGACAAGGGTGGGGGAGTTCCTATCGGCCATGGCGCGGCTGCGCTGCCCGAAAAGCCTGACCATACCCATCGCCGTCATGCTGCGCTATCTGCCCACCATCCGCGAGGATTGGCATTTCATAAAGGACGCCATGCGCCTGCGTGATGTGTCGCCGACGTTCGCCGGTTTCCTTAAGGCCCCGGCAATGACAGTGAACTGCATATATGTGCCGCTGCTGACGGCGGCCATCGTCGGCCCATCCGGCGGCGGCAAGACGACTCTCTGCCATCTGCTTGCCCGCTTCTGGGATGTGGACGGCGGGCGCGTCACGCTGGGCGGACGTGACGTGCGGGAGTACGACATGGACAGCCTCATGCAGAATTTCAGCTTTGTGTTCCAGAATGTGTATCTCTTTCATGATACTGTCGCCAACAACATCCGCTTCGGCCAGCCGGACGCGCCCATGGAGAAGGTGACGGAGGCGGCGAAGAAGGCCCGCTGTCACGACTTCATCATGAAGCTGCCGCAGGGCTATGACACCGTCATCGGCGAGGCGGGCGGCAGTCTGTCCGGCGGAGAGCGCCAGCGGCTTTCCATTGCCCGCGCCATAATGAAGGACGCGCCCATCATCATCCTTGACGAGGCCACGGCCAACGTCGATCCCGAGAATGAAAAGGAGCTTATGGAGGCCATCGGCGAGCTGACGCGGAAAAAGACCGTCATCATGATAGCGCACCGGCTCAAGACTGTCCGCCATGCCGATCAGATACTTGTGGTGGACAAGGGGCGGATAGTCCAGCGCGGCACGCATGACGAGCTGACGGCGCAAGACGGCATTTACCGCCACTTCATCACCGGCCGCGAACAGGCCGCCGGCTGGAAGCTGTAAACCAGCGCGGAACGGAAAAAGAATAGATAATGCCAAGCCCTGTGCTTATCGCATGAGGCTTGGCATTACTTGGTGTATGTATGAGTCACAGGCGGCTTCCAAAGCAGCGTAGTCATTATCTCTCCATATAAAAAAGGGGCAAGAAAACTCGCCCCTTTTAAATCTCGCACTCTGAGCGGCAAAACAAAAGCAGCTCGTCCGTAGACGAACTGCTTTTTGGCAGCGGGAGAAGGATTCGAACCCTCACATACGGAGTCAGAGTCCGCTGTGCTACCTTTACACAATCCCGCTAAACGCATAAGCTATTATATAGTTTTTTCGCGTTTTGTCAAGTACTTTTTTCATGATCACTCGACTTTTATTTGCGCGGCGGCAAAAAGGCGGCGGGAATGCGCAAAACACTTGATTATTCGGCGGCAAAAATATATAATGAATATTCCACTGCGGCGGGGTGCCGCGGCGGAGACATATGTATCTCAGAAGGCGAAATATATGCATAACAAGAAAGAAAAAAGCACATCCAAGGTTTTTATCATAATATTCGCGGTGCTTGCCGTGCTCATCATAGGCGCGCTCATTGCGTACTTCGCGTGGGAGAAGGCCCCCGCCATCGCCGGGGAGAAGGCCGCGGCGGAGGCGCCGGTTGAAGCGCAGACCGCGGCGGAGGCGACTGCCGCGCCGGCGCCCAGCCCCACGCCCGTGCTCGACAGCGCCATCGCCCCCGACACCGAAAGGCACGACGGCGTGTATACCATCCTGCTGGTGGGCGAGGATCTGTGGACGGGGCACACCGACACCATCCTTGTGGGCAAGGTCGATACAAACTCGCACAAAATGGACTTCGTCAGCATCCCGCGCGACACGCTGCTGAACATGGACGGCGACATGCGCAAGATAAACGCGATATGCTATCAGGCGCAGCAGCAGGAGAAGGACGGCATGACGGAGCTGAAAAAGCGCGTCAAGCAGCTTGTCGGCTTTGACGTGGACTGCTACGCCAAGCTTGACCTTGAGGCCTTTGTTGAGCTGGTGGACGCCGTTGGCGGCGTGGACGTATATATGGATGAGCCGCTGTTTTACGACGATGTGTGGCAGGATATGTACATCGACATCCCCGCGGGCGAAAACCACCTCAGCGGCAAGGAGGCCATGGCGCTGGTGCGTTACCGCGCGGGCTACGCCAGTGCGGACATAGGCCGCATCGACATGCAGCATAAGTTCCTCAAGGAATGCGCCAAGCAGTTCATCACCCTCGGCAACATCCCCAACGTCGGCAAGGTGATAGATATATTGTCCGAATCGCTCGACACGGACCTGAGCGCGGCCAACATCGCCTTTTTCATCAGGCAGACGCTCATGTGCAAAAGCGACGATATAAACTTCTACACCATGCCCAACGCGCCGAAGATGATAGACGGGTACAGCTACGCCGTCATAATACTGTACGACTGGGTGAAGATGATAAACGAGTACATCAACCCCTACGTGCAGGAGATCACCGTGAACGATATCGACGTGATGTATAACGACATCTTCGGCTTCGGCTGCACGAAGGAGATACAGGGCGGCTGGTATTACGTCGGCGCGGCGGAGGCCGACATGGCCGCGGCCGCGGCGCAGTACGGCTACGGCGGGTAAGCGTTCTATTATAATAGTATAGTATTCACAAATCCCCGGCTGACGCACGTCAGCCGGGGATATTATATGCCATATGCCCTGCCCGCGTGTTTACAATTTATCTCTTTCATATGTAACGCCTGTCGTGTATAATAATTAAAAAAATATACCCTCGGTTGATAAGTGCAAAACCCTGACAGCCGGGGGCAAAAGAAAGGAACGACGCAATGCAATTCAGAAGTCCGCACACACCCCCGTCGGGCGACGGCGCACAGGCCGCGCCGCGCGGCGCGCTGCCGAAGAAGCTGGTCTGGCTGATCCCGGTGGTGGTCATCGCGCTGCTGCTCATCCTCGACTCGTTTTACACGCTGAAGGAGGATCAGTACGCCGTGATCACGACCTTCGGCAAGCCCACGACGGTCTCCGCCTCGGGCCTACAGCCGAAGATACCGCTCATCCAGCACGTGACGAAGGTCTCCAAGAGCATACAGGGCTTCCCCCTCGGCTACCGCAGCGACAGCTCCGCGGAGGTGGAGGCAGAGTCGCTCATGATAACGTATGACTACAACTTTGTGAACGTGGACTTCTACGTGGAGTACCGCGTGACGGACCCGGTGAAGTTCCTCTACAACTCGCAGGACCCCGTGGGCATACTGAAAATGCTGTGCCAGAGCTATATCCGCGACACCATCGGCCTGTACGACGTGGACAGCGTCATCACCACCGGGAAGAGCGAGATACAGTCCGCCATCAAGCAGAAGGTCATGACCCGCCTTGAAAGCGAGGACATCGGCCTGCAGCTTACGAACATCACCATACAGGACGCGGAGCCGCCCACGCATGAGGTGCAGCAGGCCTTCACCGCGGTGGAGACCGCCAAGCAGTCCGCCGACACGGCGGTGAACAACGCCAAAAAGTACGCGAATGAGGTCATCCCCGCGGCGGAGGCCGACGCCGACGAGATAATCAAGCAGGCGGAGGCGTATAAGCAGGGCAAGATAAACGAGGCCAGCGGTCAGGCCGCGCGCTTTACTGAGCTTTTCAACGAGTATGAAAAGTACCCCCTCATCACAAAGCAGCGCCTTTTCTATGAGGCGATGGAGGACGTCCTTCCCAGCATGAAGCTTTACATACTTGACGAGAGCACCGGCGTGCAGACGGCACTGCCGCTGGACAAATTTGCCGATATCAGTACGGGAGGGGATAAGTGATGAAGAAAACGCTGAAAATCGCCCTTCCGATAGTGGCCGTGCTGCTGATAGTGTGCATAATGGGCGGCTGCTTCTTCACAACGCAGCAGAACGAATACAGCATCGTGCGCCAGTTCGGCAAGGTCGTGCGCATAGTCGATGCGCCGGGGCTGAGCATGAAGCTGCCATTCATCCAGACCGTCAGCACCCTGCCCAAGACCGAGATGCTGTACGACCTCGCCGTCAGCGACGTTATCACGAGCGACAAGAAGTCCATGGTGGCCGACAGCTTCGTGCTCTGGCGCATCACGGACCCGCTGAAGTTTATCCAGACGCTGTCCGGCAACATCGCAAACGCCGAATACCGCATCGACACCGTGGTGTACAACAGCCTTAAGACCGTGATAAGCTCGATGAAGCAGGAGGACGTGATATCCGGCCGCGACGGCGAGCTTGCCGCGCGCATCATGGAAAACGTCGGCACGACGTTTGACAAGTACGGCATCACCGTTCTGGCGATAGAGACCAAGCGCATAGACCTGCCCGACGAGAACAAGGCCGCCGTGTATGAGCGCATGATATCCGAGCGCGGCAACATCGCCGCCTCCTTCGCCGCCGAAGGCGAGGCCGAGGCCAAGCGCATCCGCAACGAGGCCGACAAATCCGTGCAGATAACTCTGTCGGAGGCGCAGGCACAGGGCGAGAAGCTGAAGGCCGAGGGCGAGGCGGAATACATGCGCATCCTGTCCGAAGCCTACGACACGCCGGAGGAGGCCGATTTCTACGAGTTCATGCGCGCGCTGGACATGGCGCGCAAATCCCTGACCGGCGGCGACAAGACGCTGGTCGTGTCCTCCGACTCACCCATTGCGCAGGTGTTCACGCTCAAATAAGAAAATGCAACAGGAAATAACAGGATAAAAAGACAAATTACCGCCCGCTGTGCAAAATTCGCACAGCGGGCGGCGTTATATTATTCGTCAAAATGACGAATTTATATATTTTGGGAGGCTTGCTCCGCAAACCTCCTATTTTCCATATATTTTGATAAATATGGGTTTCGCAGAGTATATACCTCTACGAAAACTCTCAAAACCACTTTGGTATATTCTAGCACATTTGATTTTTTATTTCAAGTCTTTTTGTTGGGAAAAATCACGAGTTTTTGCCGTGGTAGTTACATATTAAAACTGTTCGTCAAAAAATACAAGTAAATTATGTAAAGCTCGCGGCCGCAGTTTAAACAAATTTGCGTTAAGATTTTGTTAATTTCTGAAAAATATTTCGTAGATGTATATACTCTGCGAAAGGGTCAAAAAAGGCCGCGCGGCGCGCCTTCGTGCTTGTTGACGGGCGGTGCGGCTTCCAGACAGATACTTGCACGGCAAAGGGCCGCGGGCGAAGGAGAGCACGCACGGATGAATCGGACGGCGAAGAAAATATGGAACGCGGCCAGCACCGTGCTTGTCGCGCTGGTGGTGCTGCTGGCGGTGCTGCTGGTGGGCGTGCGGCTCGTC
>OIYV01000795.1_pt1 | contig 16473 bp, 27 predicted proteins | sample 1588251 | NCBI WGS metagenome assembly OIYV01 (sample SAMN03283282) | human gut metagenome | biome: human-associated habitat; material: feces | host: Homo sapiens | place: Peru | collected 2012
ATTGCTTTTAAGCAATCTATTTTTTTACATACTTAAATTATTTCCAAATCTTTTTATTTTTTGCGTAGTAGTTTTTTCTAAAGGCTCTTTTACTATTTTAAAATTCTTAATATGCTTATAATTAGGAAGTTTCTTATTAATCTCTGATATAAGTCTTTTTATTTCTACATTGATATCCTCTTCAGAAACTTTTGATTTACCTAAAAGCTCTTTGAATTGATCAATATCAGGAAGAATTTTTGCGTTTACATATGTTTCTCTATCATTTTCATAATTAACTCCAATAACTATACATTCTGCAACTAAAGGACTTTCATTTAAGTAATATTCTATTTCCTCAGGGTAAATGTTTTTGCCGTTCTGAGTTACAATTACACTTTTACATCTACCAGTAATATATAGAAAACCATCATTATCTATATATCCTAAATCTCCTGTATAGAACCAACCTTTTTTAAAAACATTATCTGTGTTTTCAGGATCATTATAATATCCGAGCATTACATTAGGCCCTTTAACAATTATTTCACCATTTCCTTGGCTGTCTGGATTATTTATTTTATATTCTACATTTGGTATAGGAAGTCCAACTGAATCAGCTTTATAGAATATATCATTGTTACCAGCAACAAGAGGAGAACATTCTGTTAAGCCATAGCCTTGCAATGCTTTAAAGCCTAATTTGTAAAAAGATTCAATTATAGTAGGGTTAATTGCTGCTGCACCAACTATAAATGTTCTAAGATTTCCACCTAAAGATTTTTTGATTTTTCTTTTCACAAAAAACCTTAGTAGGTGTGGCATATTATCTATAAAATGCTTTTCACCACTAAAATATTTTTCTGGTAATGATTTTTGAAGTGTCTTCAAAATTTTTTTATGAATATTTTCTAATAGCAAAGGGACACATATTACAAAAGAAGGACTATATTCATTTATATTTTTGTTTATATATCTTAATCCATCACAATATGTAACTGTACCACCACCATACAAAGGCAAAATATGTCCTAAAGTACATTCATAAGTATGGTGTATTGGCAAAATTGATAAGACTGTAGTTGTTTTATCTACTTTAACTATTTGAGCTACAGACATAACATTTGAACATATATTTTTATGAGAGAGACAAATACCTTTTGCATTACCTGTAGTACCAGAAGTGAATAATAAAACATGCATATCATCTGGATTTATTTTAATATCATCAAAATTAGTATTACCACTATTTAGCTTTGCAAAGCCCTGTTTAATTAATTCGTTTATATTTAGTATTTTGCTATCACTTGATGTACTATTCATGTTTATAAATTTAATATTAGATTTTAACTTATTTTTATTATCGATAATATTATTAATATATTTTTCATCTCCAATTACTGCATCAGCTTCTGAGATATTAATAAAATTTATAACATCATCAACATGCAATTCTTTATCAATAGGAACTGCAATTCCTACAATTGCAGAAGCAAAGTATGAAGAAATCCAAGAATAACTATTTTTACCTATTATAACTATTTTTTTATTAGATAATCCCAAATCTATTAAAGAAGTACCTAATGCTCGAACGTTATCTTTGAATTCTGTATATTTAACACCATATATTTTACCAGATTTATCCTTTAATTTAAAAGCATTACTATTTTTATATCTTTGAGCAGATTGGTATAGTAAATCTTTTAAATCAGTAACAGTATGTATTTTAAAATATTTTGTTTTTAAAATATCCTCTTTTCTTTCCATATATTACCTCCTATACTATTTATAATATACATTATAAATAAGAAATAATCAAGGGTTAAGTGATTTTATATTAAAGCAATTATATAAATTCAAATGAAGGATTAAGAATGAAGAATGGAGAATGAAAAATATACGTTAATTTTTTGCTTAAATCAACAAAAAATCTTTATTTGCCTTATTCATTTTTAATTTTTTCGCTTCTCATTAAAAATGTAGGGGCGTATTGCATACGCCCAAAAACAAATTTGCTGCAAACACTGTAGGGGCGGGGCTCTGTACCCGCCCACAATCGTAGAAACCACCATAATGTAGAAACACTATAATTTAGAATTTTACTGAAATATCAACAATTAATGAAAAATAAAATCCTAATGTTGACTTATAAAAACATATACCTTAAAATGTAAATAAAAAATAGTAAAAAGAAAAAAGCAATAAATAAAATTAAGAAAACTTTTTGACTAAAAAAGTTGCTTAATATCATAAAGAAACAACCAGAAGTTATAACAGGATATTTATTGGGGCTGGGTGCTACATTGCTTGAATTTATTGTACCATCTTTTTTATCGTTTTATTTTGTATTTGTAGAATGTGGTATGTATATGAAGGCTGGAACTAAAATAAGAAATGAAAATGTAGGGCAAAATACAAATAATAGAAATATAAAGCAAGCTGTAAAAAACACAGACTGGTTTTATGATAATGATGATAAATAAAAATAGGGAGAAAAAAACGGTGTTTAATTTAGAAGAAGAAACTAAGGCATGGAAAGAATTGTTAGGTACAGGTGGAATTGATGAAAGCACTTATAATAAAGAAGTTACTAGACTTATACAAAAAGCAGAAAAGAGAAAAAAATATAAAAAAATTGAAATTTTTGATTTAATAAAAACTAGTTCTAAAGTATTAATTTCAATAATAATTTTTGTTTTAATAATATGGATTTACAAAAATAATAATGTAAAAAAAGATATCGAGTATGTAGAGAGTTTGAATAATATACAGAAACCAATACAAAGTGCAACGAAAGGCAATGTAGTAAAGATAATAAATGGCTCAAATGTAGAAATAGATTTTGTGGCTAGTTATAGCATAAGTGGACGAGTCGTAGATGTTCAAAACTATTATGGTTATAGCATACAAAACAAATTATCACCAAAAGATATAGGATTGAGTTGGGGAGCCTTAGCTAGTGAACAAAACAACAAAAAACTAAAATGGTCTTCTTTAGGAAATAGATACTTATCGTGGCATTCAAATGATGGAAAATGGATAAGTGAAATGGGCGGAAAAAACAAAATTAATGAGCATTTTTCAAATAATCATTTAATACCTAGCGATGATAAGGTTAAAAAATTAATTAGCATTATAAAGGAAAGAGATTACATAAGAATTGAAGGATATCTAGTTAATGTGTTTTGCAGGAAAAATAATGGTAGTTATTTCTATTGGAATACAAGTACTTCTAGAACTGATTCGGGGAATGGAGCTTGTGAAATAATATATGTTACTGATGTTATATGGTTAGAAGAACAGTAAAAACATAGGATAAAGTATAAAAAACGAAGGATAGATTTTATAAGATTTTGGTCTAAATATTAATACATATTGCAGATAGCCTGAAAAAACTAAAAAAATGCTTGACATAAGGATTGAAAGTGTTGTATAATATGATTTGCGTGTAGATTTGCGATGAAGCGAAATGTGGCTACATTCTTATATAAGAAATGGAGGGAACTTTCGTGGAGTATGTCTTGGCTAAGACCGGGCGGATAAGTTTAAAAAAGCACACTTGTCCTAAGAAACTACTATGTAACTTAGGCTTAAAAAATGTTTTAAAAAGAAACACCAGGGTGCGTTAAGAACTTTCCTAAGGCATAAAAGTGGACAGTAAATGTACCACAAAAAATTAAAGGAGGGAATTTAACAATGGCAAAAACAGAAGCTGCAACAGAGAAAAAGAAAACAGAAAAAGTAGCAAAGAAAGCTACAACAACAAGAAAGACTGCAACAAAAGCAGTTAAAAAAGAAAAAACAGAGAAAGTTACTACTAAAAAAACTGTTCAAAGTGAAAAAATAAGAATAAGACTTAAAGCTTATGACAATGTTGTTTTAGATCAGTCTGCTGAAAAAATAGTAGATACTGCTAAAAGAACAGGAGCAAAAGTTTCAGGACCTATTCCACTTCCAACAAAAAAAGAAATAGTAACAATATTACGTTCTCCACACAAACACAAAGATTCTAGAGAACAATTTGAAATGAGAACACACAAGAGAGTAATAGACATCTTATACCCAACACAAACAACAATAGATAGCCTAATGAAATTAGACTTGCCAGCAGGTGTAGATGTAGAAATGAAACTTTAATATATTTATAAAAATATATACAACAAAAACCAAGCTGATAAAAGAAAAATAATCAAAAGCGAGTATTGCTAGGAAAACGAACAAGAAATCCGGAGATGTACAGAGGTACATTGAGGAATTTCGAAGTGAAGTTTGACAACGCAAGACGAAGGTTTTCATTATTTTAAAAATTAGCCAATAGTTAAGGAGGAAAGAAACAATGAAAAAAGCAATATTAGGTAAAAAAATTGGAATGACACAAATTTTTGATGAAAACGGAAAAGTTATTCCAGTTACAGCAATAGAAGCAGGACCATGTACAGTTGTCCAAATAAAAACAACTGATAGCGATGGATACCAAGCTGTTAAATTAGGTTTTGGAGAAGTTAAAGAAAATAAATTAACAAAACCAAAAAAAGGTGAATTTAAAAAAGCAAATGTTACACCTAAAAAACATTTAAGAGAATTTAGATTAGAAGAAATAACATGTAATGTTGGAGATGAAATAAAAGCTGATGTATTTACAGCAGGAGAAACAGTAGACATTACAGGAACAAGCAAAGGTAAAGGATTCCAAGGTGTTATAAAACGTCATGGACAATCAAGAGGACCTATGGGACATGGTTCTATGTACCACAGAAGACCAGGTTCAATGGGATCTACTTCAACACCAGGTAGAGTATTTAAAGGCAAAAATCTTCCAGGACATATGGGAATGGAAACAGTTACAATACAAAACCTAGAAATAGTAAGAGTAGATTTAGATAAAAATGTTATTTTAGTAAAAGGTAGTGTTCCAGGAAATAAAGGGGCAATATTAAAAATAAGAAATTCAGTAAAAAGCAAATAAGAGAGGAGATAGAGAAAAATGCCTAAAATAGATGTATACAATATAGAAGGTAAAAAAGTTAGCGACATAGAATTAGCAGATAGCGTTTTTGGTATTGAACCAAACGAAAAAATAGTACATAGTGTACTAGTTAATTATTTAGCTAACCAAAGACAAGGAACAGCTAATACAAAAACAAGAGCAGAAGTTTCTGGTGGTGGAAGAAAACCATGGAAACAAAAAGGAACAGGTAGAGCAAGACAAGGAAGTATTAGAGCTCCACAATGGTTCAAAGGTGGTATTGCTTTAGGACCAAAACCAAGAGATTATAGATACACAGTAAATAAAAAAGAAAGAAGATTAGCTATAAGATCAGTATTAAGCTCTAAAGTATTAGAAAACAACCTAGTTGTTGTTGATAGCTTAGCTTTCAATGAAATCAAAACAAAAAATATGGTAAATGCTTTAACAAACTTAAAAGTTGAAGGAAAAACATTAATAGTTTTACCAGAAAAAAATGAAAACGTACAAAAATCAGCAAGAAATATTGAAGGAGTAAAAACAAGTTTAGTAAATACAATAAATGTTTATGATTTATTAAAATACAATAAACTAGTTCTTACAGTAGATAGCGTTAAAAACTTAGAGGAGGTGTATGCTTAAGATGATGCCAGAAGATATAATTGTAAAACCAATAATTACAGAAAAATCAAGTAGTGGTATAACAGAAGGAAAGTATACATTCAAAGTTGCAAAAAACGCTACAAAAGTTCAAATAGCAAATGCTGTAGAAGCATTATTTAATGTAAAAGTAACAAATGTAAATACAATTACAGTTAAAGGAAAAGAAAAAAGAGTAGGAGCAAATACAGGAAAAAGACCAGACTGGAAAAAAGCAATTGTTACAATAGACACAAACCCAACTGAAAAAACTTACCTAACAAAAGGTGCAAAAGAAGTTAAAGTTGATAAAAAATACAAAGATTCAATTGATGAATTTATGGGTGCTTAAAAATATTATGGAGGTATGCTTAAATGGGAATGGGTTTCATAGATAATGTAAAAGTTGAAAAACCTGATGTAAAGCAAGATGAAAAATTGGATAAATGGATTGACTTTTTAGAAGAGCTATGTGAAGAAGTTATGGATAATTTTAACAATATATTAAAACTTAATGATAAAACAGACAAAATAGCAAATGCCAAGAAAGGCAATGAAATACATTCAAACATAAAAATGGTTAGAGACTATATATTAGATTATGCAGCTTTAAATGAAATCAAATTAGAAGAATATTTTAGTAAATATTATTCTAATAACAAGCATATTTTGACTATATTTAACCAAGGAAAAAATAAAGATAACAAAATAAGATGATTTATGATAATTTATCCAGAAAAAACTGGGATAATAAATAAATATCTGTTATGTGGAGCAGGAAAAATTCCACAAATATATAATAAGTAAGAGAATTTAGCAAAAACGAGTAGTACTAGGAAAGCAAAAGAAAAAAGCACAGACTATACGTAGGTATTTTTGATTGAAGCTTGACAACGTAATACGAAGTTTTTCATAAATTCGAGAAAGGAAGAGAATAATGGGAATAAAACACTTCAGACCATACACACCATCAAGAAGAAACATGACAGTTTCAGATTTTGATGAAATAACAAGAAAAACACCAGAGAAATCTTTACTTGCTAAGAAAAAGAAAAATGCAGGTAGAAATTCTTATGGAAGAATAACAGTTAGACACCAAGGCGGTGGAAACAGACAAAAATATAGAATAATAGATTTCAAACGTAAAAAAGATGATATGCCAGCTACAGTAATAGGAATTGAATATGATCCTAACCGTACAAGTAATATCGCATTAATAAAATACGAAGATGAAACTCTAAGCTACATATTAGCTCCAGTAGGACTAAAAGATGGAGATAAAGTAGTTTCAGGAGCAAATTCTGATATAAAAGTTGGAAATTGTCTTCCAATAGAAAATATACCAGTAGGTACTATGATACACAATATAGAATTAAATCCAGGTCAAGGTGGAAAATTAGTAAGAACAGCAGGTGGAGAAGCACAGCTTATGGCAAAAGAAGGTGCATATGCACATATAAGACTTCCATCAGGAGAAATGAGATTAGTTCTAGCAAGATGTAGAGCAACAATTGGAACAATAGGCAATGCAGACCATGGAAATATAAAACTAGGTAAAGCTGGAAGAAAAAGACATATGGGAATAAGACCAACAGTCAGAGGTGCTGTAATGAACCCAGTAGATCACCCTCATGGTGGTGGTGAAGGTAAAGCACCAGTAGGACACGCAGGTCCACTTACTCCTTGGGGTAAACCAGCATTAGGATACAAGACAAGAAAGAAAAACAAAAAATCAGATAAATTTATAGTAAAGAGAAGAAAATAAGATAATTAAGAAGGAGGAAACTTAAATGTCAGAAGAGAGAAAAAGCAAGACACCTTTTGTACAAGAAAAATTATTAAAAAGAATAGAAGCTATGAATGAAACTGGCGAAAAAACTGTTCTAAAAACTTGGTCAAGATCATCTACTATATATCCTCAAATGGTAGGACATACAATAGCTGTTCATGATGGAAGAAAACATGTTCCAATTTATATTTCAGAAGAAATGATAGGACATAAATTAGGAGAATTTGCTCCAACTAGAACATTCAAAGGTCATTCAGGAGATAAAAAGACAAACGTTAAATAAAGGAGGAAAATAAAATGCCAGAACAAGAAAATGTTCAAACTGCAACATTAGAAGCAAAAGCAACATTAAGATATGCTAGAATTTCAAGTAGAAAAGTAAAAATAGTTGCAGACCTTATAAGAGGTAAAAAAGTTGATGAAGCATTAGCAATAGTAAAATTTACACCAAAAGCATCATCAGAAATATTAGAAAAATTATTAAAATCAGCAATAGCAAATGCTGAAAATAATCATGGTATGAACAGAGGAAATCTAATAGTTAGCGAAATCTATGCAAACCAAGGTCCAACATTAAAAAGAATTAGACCAGCTGCAAAAGGTTCAGCAGTTAGAATTAGAAAAAGAACAAGCCATATAACAATAGTGTTAAAGGAGGAAAATTAGCATGGGACAAAAAATGCATCCACATGGATTAAGAGTTGGTGTTATAAAAGATTGGAATTCTAAATGGTATGCAGATTCTAAAAATTTCAGTGACTATTTAGTAGAAGACCACAAAATTCGTGAATATGTTAAGAAAAAATTATTTGTTAGTGGAATTTCTAAAATAGAAATAGAAAGAACACCAAAATTTGTAAAAGTAAATGTATATACTGCAAAACCAGGCTTAGTAATAGGTAAAGGTGGAAACTATGCAGAAACATTAAAAAATGAACTTACAAAAATGATAAATAAAGACGTAAATTTAAATATCGTTGAAGTAAAAAATATTGATACAGATGCTCAATTAGTAGCAGAAAACATTTGTAATCAATTAGAGAGAAGAATATCTTTTAGAAGAGCTATGAAACAATGTATGCAAAAAGCTATGAAAGCAGGAGCTTTAGGAATTAAAACAGCTGTATCTGGAAGATTAGGTGGAGCTGATATGGCTAGAACAGAATTCTATAAAGAAGGAACAATTCCACTTCAAACATTAAGAGCAGATATAGATTATGGATTTTATGAAGCAGATACAACTTATGGAAAAATAGGTGTAAAAGTTTGGATTTATAAAGGAGAGGTTCTTCCAACTAAAAAAGTAGCAAAAGAAGGAGGGGAACAATAATGCCAGTAATGCCAAAAAGAACAAAATATAGAAAAATGCAAAAAGGTAGAAATAGAGGAAAAGCAACAAGAGGAAATGTTGTAAACGAAGGAGAGTACGGATTACAAGCATTAGAATCAGGATTAATTACAGCAAACCAAATAGAAGCAGCCAGAATTGCTATGACTCGTTATATTAAAAGAGGTGGTAAAGTTTGGATTAAAATATTCCCAAACAAACCAATAAGCAAAAAACCAGCTGATACTCGTATGGGTAAAGGAAAAGGAGCTACAGAATACTGGGTAGCTGTTGTAAAACCAGGTAGAATATTATTTGAACTTGCAGGTGTATCAGAAGAAGTAGCAAGAGAAGCTTTAAGACTTGCATCACATAAATTACCTGTAAAAACAAAATTTCTAACAAGAGAAATAGAGCAAGGTGGTGATGTTGATGAAGATAAATAAAATAAGAGAAATGTCTTCACCAGATTTAGAAAAAGAATTAGGAGAACTAAAATCAGAATTATTTAAATTAAGATTTAGTTTAGCAACAAATGGATTAGACAATCCAATGAAAATCAAAGAAGTAAAAAAAGACATTGCTAGAATAAAAACAATTTTAAAACAAAGAGAATTAGAAGAAGCAAAAAATTAAGATGCAACCTACACTTATTTAAAAGAGAGGTGTAGTGGCGGAACAGTGTGTCTCCGCCAAATGAATAATGAAGAATGAATAATACAAAATTCTTCGAACTTTTGAAGGAGGAAAATATAAATGGAAGAAAGAAATCTTCGTAAAGTTATGATTGGTACAGTAACATCTAACAAAATGGATAAAACAATAGTTGTATCAGTTGAAACAAGCGTAAAACATCCTATATATGGAAAAATTGTAAAAAGAACATACAAATTAAAAGCTCATGACGAAGAAAACCAATGCCAAATTGGTGATAAAGTAAAAGTAATGGAAACTAGACCTCTATCTAAAGACAAAAGATGGAGATTAGTAGAAGTAGTAGAAAAAGCAGTAATAAAATAAATGAAAAATAAAAGTGAAGAATTAAAAAATACAGAAATTTTCTTCACAAATTTCTGAGAAGGAGGAACCCATAATGATACAACAACAATCAATATTAAAAGTAGCAGATAATACAGGCGCAAAGGAATTAATGTGTATTAGATGTTTAGGTGGATCATATAGAAAATTTGCAGGAGTTGGAGATGTTATAATTGCTTCTGTAAAAAGTGCTATACCAAATGGTGTTGTAAAAAAAGGTGATGTTGTAAAAGCAGTTATAGTAAGAACAAAAAAACCTATTAGAAGACCAGATGGATCTTATGTTAGATTCGATGAAAATGCAGCAGTTATAATACGTGATGATAAAAATCCAAAAGGAACACGTATATTTGGACCTATAGCTAGAGAATTAAGAGATAAAGATTATATGAAGATACTATCGTTAGCACCAGAAGTATTATAAAAAAACAAATGAAAATCAGCATTCTGCACATTTTCATCAATTATAAAAATGCTCAACGTGCACAAACGCACGCCTCCGCTTTTTATAATATCTGAAAATGCACATCATACTAATTTTGATTTGTTCTACAAAGGTATTTGAATAAAATATAAAAATCGGTATCCTCGGTGATCCGAGATTATTAGATAAAGAGGTGAAAATAGAATGAAAATAAAAAAAGGTGATACAGTAGAAGTATTATCAGGAAACGATAAAGGTAAAACAGGAGAAGTATTAGAAGTAATTCCAAAAATGCAAAGAGTAATAGTTAAAGGTGTAAATATTAGAAAAAAACATGTAAAACCTAGAAAACAAGGAGAAGAAGGCGGAATTATACCTGTTGAATGTAGTATACATAGCAGTAAAGTAAATGTAGTTTGCCCAAAATGTAACAAAGCCACAAGAGTAGGAGTTATAAAAGAAGGTAAAGAAAAAATTCGTGTTTGCAAAAAATGCGGAAACAAAATTAAATAATAGGAGATAGAAAGGAGAAAAACTGTCAATGGAGAAATTAAGAGAACAATATGAAAAAGAAGTAGTACCTGCATTAATGAAAAAATTTGAGTATAAATCAATTATGCAAGTTCCTAAATTAGAAAAAATAGTTATAAATATTGGCTTAGGAGATGTAAAAGATAATCCAAAAAGCTTAGACAATGCAATATCAGATTTAACACAAATAACAGGTCAAAAACCAATAATAACAAAAGCAAAAAAATCAATAGCTGCTTTTAAGTTAAGGGAAGGTGTAAATGTAGGATGCAAAGTTACACTAAGAGCAGGAAAAATGTATGATTTTGCATATAAACTATTTAATGTTGCATTACCTAGAGTTAGAGATTTTAGAGGACTTTCAAAAAATTCATTTGATGGAAAAGGAAATTATTCTTTAGGAATAAAGGAACAATTAATATTCCCAGAAATAGAATATGACAAAATTGATAAAATAAGAGGAATGGACATTATATTCGTAACAACAGCAAAGACAGATGAAGAAGCAAGAGAGTTATTAACATTAATGGGAATGCCTTTTAGAGTCTAAATAAAGGAGGAAAATAAAAATTATGGCTAAAAAAGCAATGATTATAAAACAACAAAGACCACAAAAATATAAAACTAGAGAATATAATAGATGTAAATTATGTGGAAGACCACACGGATATATTAGAAAATATGGAGTTTGCCGTATATGCTTTAGAGAATTAGCACATAAAGGTGAAATACCAGGTGTAAAAAAAGCAAGTTGGTAAACTAAGAGGTGAGGGGTGAGATGTTAGAGATGAGAAAATCTAGCATTAAACCTTAGAAATAAAAAAGAAGTTAGATGTTAAAAAGAGATTTTACATTTCTCATTTCTCACATCTCACTTCAAAAATAGAAAAGGAGGAAAAATTAAATGAATACTACTGATCCAATAGCAGATATGTTAACAAGAATAAGAAATGCAAATAGTGCAAAGTTTAAAACAGTAGATATCCCTGCATCTAAAATGAAAAAATCTATAGCAGAGATACTATTTAATGAAGGATATATTAAAGCTTATGAAGAAATAGAAAATGAAAATCAAGGAATTATTAGAGTAAGCCTAAAATATACAGAAAAAGGAAAAAAAGTAATTTCTGGATTAAAAAGAATAAGCAAACCAGGTTTAAGAATATATGCAGCAAAAGATGAACTTCCAAGAGTATTAAACGGATTAGGAATAGCTTTAATTTCTACATCAAAAGGAATAATGACTGACAAACAAGCAAGAGAAGCAGGTGTAGGTGGAGAAGTATTAGCATATATTTGGTAATTAAACTTGCTTTCGCAAGAACTAAAATTGATATGAAAAGTAAAAAAAAGAAAGTATCTTAAGAAAGGAGAAACAAAATGTCAAGAATAGGAAATAAACCAATTACAGTACCTGAAGGCATAGAAGTTAAGTTGGATGGACAAAAGATCACTGTAAAAGGACCTAAAGGAACATTGGAAAAAAATATAAACGAAAATATAACAGTAAAATTAGAGAACAATGTTATTACAGTTACAAGACCAAACGATGAAAAAGAAAATAAAAGTTTACATGGATTAACAAGAACATTAATTAATAATATGATACAAGGTGTTTCTAATGAATACACAAAACAATTAGAAATTAATGGTGTTGGATATAGAGCAGCAAAACAAGGGAATACTTTAGTTTTAACACTAGGATACTCACATCCAGTTAAAATGGAAGAACCAGTTGGTATTACTTATGAAGTACCAAATCCAAACTCTGTAATAGTTAAAGGAATAGATAAAGAGTTAGTTGGACAAATGGCTGCAGAAGTAAGAAAACAAAGATTACCTGAACCATATAGAGGAAAAGGTATTAAATATGTTGATGAACATATTAGAAGAAAAGAAGGTAAAACAGGTAAATAAAATAAATGAAAAGCGGCATCTTGCATTGTCAAGCTGCGTAAAAATTATTTCAATATATACACATATAGTTTAAATAATTTTTACTTGCTTTTCTATCAATATACCTTTAATAAAAAAGTATAAAAAGAAAGGAGAAATTCTTAAATGATTAGCAAAACAAATAGAAAATTAGAAAGAGAAAGAAGACATAAAAGAGTACGTACAAAAATAAGCGGAACAGCAGAATGCCCAAGACTATGTGTTTTCAGAAGTAATAGCAATATATCTGTTCAAGTAATAGATGATGTAAAAGGAGTTACTTTAGCAAGTGCATCTACATTAGATAAAGAAGTAAAAACTAAAAAAGCTAATAAAGAAGCAGCAAAAGAAGTTGGAGCTTTAATAGCAAAAAGAGCTTTAGAAAAAAATATAGAATCTGTTGTATATGACAGAGGTGGATATATATACCACGGAATAGTAAAAGAACTTGCAGAAGCTGCAAGAGAAGGTGGATTAAAATTCTAGGGACTGTTCCCAGAAGAGAATTAATAATGAAGGGTGAAGATACAAGATTTGCTCTTTACAAATTTTGAAGGAGGAAACTTTTAAGAATATGGAAAACGAAGTAATGGAATTAAAAGAAAAAGTAGTAGCCATTAATAGAGTAGCAAAAGTTGTTAAAGGTGGTAGAAACTTTAGATTTAGCGCAGTAGTAGTTATTGGTGATGAAAACGGACACGTAGGAATAGGAAATGGAAAAGCTGCTGAAGTACCAGATGCAATAAAAAAAGCTATTGAAGATGCTAAAAAGAATTTAATAGAAGTTCCAATCGTAGGAACAACTATACCACATGAATTTATAGGAACTTTTGGTGCTGCTAGTGTTTTATTAAAACCAGGTGCTGAAGGATCTGGATTAATCGCAGGAGGAAGTGTAAGACCAATACTTGAACTTGCAGGATACAGAGATATTAAAACAAAAGTTATAGGAACAAACAATCCAAGAAACGTAGGATATGCTACTATAAATGCTTTAGAAAATATGTCAACATCAGAAGAAATCGCTAAAAAAAGAGGAAAAAAAGTAAACGAAATAGTTTAATTTAAATATAATGCTTTTGAAATGTAAAACTGCAATTTTGATGTGAGAAGTGTGATGTGAGAGGTATGAAACTAAGAGTTTTATTAGAATCTCACTTCCCACATCCCACTTCAAGATCTAGAAAAATGCAAGTTTAAATTGTAATAGCATTTAATAAGAAACGGAGGGAAACAAATGGAATTAGGAAATATAAAAGCAAGTCAAGAAAAAGTTACAAGAAGAAGAGTAGGACGTGGAATTGGTTCAGGACTTGGAAAAACATCTGGAAGAGGACATAAAGGACAAAAAGCAAGATCTGGCGGTGGAGTAAGACGTGGATTCGAAGGTGGTCAAACACCATTATATAGAAGATTACCTAAAAGAGGATTTAAAAATATTCATGCTGCAAACTACACAGAAGTAACTTTAACAATGCTTAATAATAGTAAATCAGAAGTTGTTAATGCAGAAAGCTTAATTGCAGATGGAATTATAAGCAAAGCTAATGATGGTATCGTTGTTTTAGCTACTGGTAAATTAGATAAAAAATTAACAGTACAAGCAACAAGATTTACAAAAGCTGCACAAGAAAAAATAGAAGCAGCTGGTGGAAAAGCAGAGGTGATCTAATTGTTTCAAACAATAAAAAACGCTTTGAAAACACCAGAAATCAGAAAAAGACTATTGTATACTTTGTTACTAATAGTTCTATTTAGACTTGGATGCTATATAACAGTACCAGGTGTAGACACAATAGCTTTAAGAGATTTAACAAGCAGTGCTACACGGAAGTATATCAGGACTTATTGACTTAATATCAGGAGGAGCTTTTTCAAGATTCTCTATATTTGCAATGACAATAAGCCCATATATCACAGCATCAATCGTAATACAATTATTAGGAATGGTAATTCCTTCTCTTGAAAGACTTATAAAAGAAGGTGGAGAAGAAGGAAGAGCACAAATAAATAAGTATACAAAAATTCTTACATTAATATTGGCTTTGGTAGAAGCATTAGGAATATATATGTCATATAGCGGAACATATTCTGCATATGGTGTATTTATAAATCCAGGATTTGGGACAGGAGCATTAATTGTTTTATCATTAGTTGCAGGAACAGCACTTTTAATGTGGCTAGGAGAGCAAATTACTAGTAAAGGAATTGGAAATGGAATTTCTATAATAATCTTTATTGGTATAATATCTTCTTTACCATCTGCTGTAACAACAATATATAACCTAATTTTTACATCAGCAGGATTTAGTACAACAGGGCTTCTAATATCATTAGGATTAATTATAGGAGCAATTATATTAGTTGCAGGTGTTGTATTTGTACAAGAAGCTGAAAGAAGAGTTCCTGTACAATATGCAAAAAAAGTTGTAGGAAGAAAAATGTATGGTGGACAAAATACACATATTCCATTAAAACTTGCAATGGCAGGTGTAATGCCAATAATATTTGCATCATCATTTATGACATTCCCAGCAATGATTATACAAATGTTTAATAGCAATATAGCTAGTCAAACAGGATTTTGGGCAACAATATATAAATTTTCAATAGCTACATCAACATCACAAGTAGGAGTTGGATACACAATTGCAAATGCTATTGTATATTTATTATTAATACTTGGATTCACATATTTTTACACTTATGCAACATTTAACCCAGCTGAAGTATCAAGCAATATAAAGAAAAATGGTGGATTTATACCAGGAATAAGAGCAGGAAAACCAACTACTGAATATTTATCAAATATAATAAGTAAATTAACTTTATTTGGTGGATTGTTCTTAAGTATAATTGCAATACTTCCAATGTTAATGAGATTTACAGGATTAAATGTAGCATTTGGAGGAACATCAATACTTATCGTAGTAGGAGTTGCACTAGAAACAGTACAACAACTAGAATCTAGATTGGTTATGAGACATTATAAAGGATTTTTAGATTAGAAGTGTGAAGTGTGAAGTGCGAAGTGTGAAAAATATGAAATCACACTTCACACATCTCACATCTCACTTCTAATTTAGTATTTAGATAGTTTAAATAAAAAATGAAGGGAGAAAACTTTATGTTTATAGTATTACTAGGAGCACCAGGCAGTGGAAAAGGCACTGTTGGAAAAATAATAGCAGAAGATTTAAAATTAGCACATATATCAACAGGAGATTTATTTAGAGAAAATTTAAAAAATGAAACAGAATTAGGAAAAGAAGCAAAAAAATATATGGATAAAGGCGAACTTGTTCCAGATGAAGTAACAATTAAAATGTTAAAAGAAAGATTAAATGGAGAGGACGTAGAAAACGGAGCTGTTTTAGATGGATTTCCAAGAACTGGAGTACAAGCTGTAAGTCTTGACAATATGTTAAAAGAAATGAATGCAAAAGTAGACATGGCTTTAAATATAGATGTTCCATTTGATGAAATAGTAGAAAGAATTGCAAATAGAAGAAGCTGCAGAGGATGTAGCGAAATATATAATGTAGTATTCAATCCACCAAAAGTTGAAGGAATATGCGATAAATGTGGTGGAGAACTATATCAAAGAGAAGATCAAAAACCAGAAGTTGTAGAAAACAGATTAAAAGTGTACAGCAAAACAGCGGAAGAATTAATAAATCACTACAAAAATGCAAACGTACTTTATGATGCAAAAGCAGGAGATTCTGTAGGAAAAACATCATATGACGTAGCAAAAGAAGTAGAGGAATACATCAAAAATAAATAATTAGATAAATTGGAATTTGTATGAACGATTCTAGGGACTGTCCCTCTTTTGTTGAATA
>OIYV01000796.1_pt1 | contig 16472 bp, 14 predicted proteins | sample 1588251 | NCBI WGS metagenome assembly OIYV01 (sample SAMN03283282) | human gut metagenome | biome: human-associated habitat; material: feces | host: Homo sapiens | place: Peru | collected 2012
AAGAGGTATCAAATATTGGCAATGCAAGAACCAACAAAGGTGCAATAATTATTATTGCAGTATATGTTTTTGCAACGCCAAGTATAGAAATTACAGCAAGAACGAATCCAATAAAATTTGAACCTGTATCTCCCATAAATGTTCTAGCAGGATTAAAGTTAAAAGGCAAAAAGCCAAGAAGAGATCCTGCAAGCGCTGTAGCAAAAATTATAGAGATGACAGGAGAAGAGTTTAATATAAATATAAACATTAAACAAATTGCTGAAATTAACGAAACTCCAGATGAAAGACCATCTAAACCATCTAATAAATTTATCGCATTTGTAATCCCTACAATCCAAAATACTGTAAATATTTTTAAAAATATTTCATTTGAAATTATTGAACTTGTAGAAGTAATGAATATTCTATCTATAACAACGCCACATGACACTACTATAATTGCGGCGATAAGTTGACCTATTAATTTTATTATAGGTTTTATTCCCTTCGTATCATCAAAATAACAAAATATTTCTAAAATTATTATGCCAAGAAAAAAACCTATTAACTTCAAATAATATTTATTTGTAAATATATCTAATTTGCCTTCTATAATCATTGCAATAATCAAATAAATTGCCGAAACCAAAAAACCGGCAACAATTGCAACGCCACCCAAACGTGGCATTATTTTTTTGTGAATTTTTCTTTTGTCTTTTGGTATGTCTAGAGCTTTTACTTTTCTTGCAAGTCTAATACTATATGGTGTAAAAACATAAGTAGTTATAAATGCAAGAAGAAATGTAATTGATATGTCTCCCCACATGTAAAAACCTCCTAATTTAAAGTTCCGTAATGATTTTATATTCAAATGAATATTTTGTCAATAAAAAACGATTTATTAAAGTATTTTTATATAATATTTTACCTAAATAGACTAAAACTATTTCCATTTATAAAAAAATGTTATAAAATAAGCATGTGTAAAATAAATATTAATAGAAGATTTGGTGATAAGGTTTGAAAATTACAATTAACAATAGAAAAATAAATTATGAAGTTGAAGGAGAAGGAAGACCACTAATATTATTACATGGATGGCTTGCTTCCCTAGAAACTATGAAACCATTGCAAAAACATTTGGCCAAAAATTTTAATGTGTATAATGTAGATATTATAGGATTTGGAAAAAGTGAACTTCCAGAGAAACCAATGAATACAGATGACTTTGGAAATTTTTTGGCAAGTTTTATAAATGAGTTAAATATAGAAAATCCAATTTTAATAGGACATTCAAATGGAGGAAGGACAATTATAAATTATGCTGGAAGAAATTTAGGGAATATAAATAAAATAGTATTGATTGATAGCGCGGGGATAAAACCTAAAAGAAAATTAAGTTACTATTTTAAAGTATACACATTTAAAATAATAAAAAACATAGTAAAGTTATTCCCAAAAAAATTGGAAAAATTGAGAGAAAAGGCATTAAATAAATTTGGGTCAGATGATTACAAATCATCACCAGAAGTTTTAAGAAAGACTATGAATATAATATTAAATGAAGACCAAAGAAATATAATGACGAATATAAAAGCTCCAACTTTAATGATTTGGGGAGATAAAGATACAGCAACACCTTTAAGTGATGCAAAAATAATGGAAAAGTTGATACCAAATAGTGGAATAGCACTACTGGAAGGAACAGGACATTTTTCTTATTTGGAAAATTTACCATTATGTTTAAAAATATTAGATGAATTTTTTAAAAATGATATAAATAAAGTGGAGGGAAAATGAGTAAGTACATATATTTAAACATATTTTTAATATTAGAAGTAATTTATATGCTATATAAATCAAGGCATGCATATCATATGCTACAATTAGAATCATACAAAAATAAAAGATATTTAAAATGGATAAAAAATAATAAAACAATATTTATAAAAGACCTTATTTTAATAATTCCAACAGTAATTACAATATTTAATCAAGAATTAGGATTTATATTAAATGCACTTTGGTTATTTATATTAATTATATTTAGAACAAAAAATGTAGAAAAAAAGCCATTAGTAATAACAAGTAGAATTAAAAGAATGTATTTTACAGAGATAATATTATTAGTTGCTATTTTGGCCATTTCTAACATATATTATAATATATTTGTAGCAATGAGTATCAATTTATTAATAATTCTTTCATATATATATATATTAGTAATAAATATAATTAATTCACCAATTGAAAAACTTGTACAATTAAAATTCTATAATAGAGCAAAAAGAAAACTAAAAGAAAATCCAAATTTAGAAGTAATAGGAATTACAGGAAGCTATGGTAAAACAAGTACAAAATATATTTTAGGAACCATATTATCTCAAAAATATAATACATTAATAACTCCAGAAAGCTATAACACAACAATGGGGGTTGTAAGAACAATAAATGAAAAGCTAAATAATACACATCAAATATTTGTATGTGAGATGGGTGCAAAAAACATTGGCGATATAAAAGAAATATGTGACTTGGTGAAACCAACTTATGGTGTTTTAACAGCAATTGGACCACAACATCTAGAAACATTTAAAACAATTGAAAATGTAAAGAAAACAAAATTAGAATTAGTGGAAAGTTTACCAGAAAATGGAATAGCATTTGTAAACAGTGAAGATGAAAATATAAAAAACATAAAATTTAAAAATAATACTGTAAAATTTGGAACAAGTAAAAACTGTGATTATTATGCAGAAAATATAAATATAGATGAGTCTGGTTCTTCTTTTGATATAATTATGAAGAGCGAAAGAAAAATACATGTAAAAACAAAATTATTGGGGACCCATAACATAATTAATATAGTGGGAGCTGTTTCTGTTGCAAATGAATTAGGTTTATCAGAAGATGAAATTATAAGGGGAATAAGATTTTTAAAACCAGTTACACACAGATTAGAGTTAAAAAGAAACCCAAATGGATCAATAATAATTGATGATGCATATAATTCAAATGTAAAAGGAGCAAAAACAGCTTTAGAAGTATTAAAAACATTTGATAGTATGAAAAAAATATTAATAACGCCAGGAATAGTAGATTTGGGAGCAAAAACAGAAGAGTATAATAAAGAGCTAGGAAAACAAGCAGCAGTGAGCGCAGATTTTATAATCTTAGTTGGAGAAAAACAAGCAGAACCAATATTAAAAGGTATAAAAGAAACAGAATATGATAATGAAAAAGTTTTTGTAGCTAAGAATTTAACAGAAGCTATTTCAAAAATGAATGAAATAATGGATTCAAATACAGTAGTATTATTTGAAAATGATTTACCAGATAATTATTTATAAAATATAGTGTAAAAGTGATGAATGGAGGAATTTAAAATGAAATTAAAAGTAGGAGTTATATTTGGAGGTAGAACAGTAGAACATGAAATTTCTATAATTACAGCAAATCAAGCTATTACTAATATTAATAAAGAAAAATACGAAATAATTCCAATATATATTAGTAAGAATGGAAAAATGTATACAGGAAAAGAACTTCTAGACTTAAAAGAATATAGAAATTTGGATAGCCTAGTAAAAAAATGTGAAGAAATAGTTTTAGTAAATAATGGAGAAAAAGCAGATATAATAAGGGTTAAAAACAAAATGTTTTCTAATAATGTAATAAATAGTATAGATTTAGCTTTTCCTATAATGCATGGAACAAATGGAGAAGATGGTTCTATACAAGGATTTTTAGAAATACTAGGGATACCATATATAGGTCCAGATGTTTTAGCTTCTAGTATAGGAATGGATAAAATAATGATGAGAAGGATATTAAAAGAACAAAAAATTCCATCATTAGACTATGTAGCTTTTTATTCTTTAGATTATATAAATAATGAGGAAAAATATATTAAAGAAATTGAAGAGAAGATATCATATCCGGTCATTGTAAAAGCAGGAAACTTGGGATCAAGCGTTGGAATAAAAAAAGCAAAAAATAAAAATCAACTAGTAGAAGCAATTGAATTTGCAATGGAGTTTTCAGATAGAATAATGGTAGAAAAAGCAATAGAAAATTTAAAAGAAATAAATTGTTCTGTAATGGGAGATATGATAGAAGCTACACCATCAATTTGCGAAGAGCCAATAGGAAGCGATGAAATATTAAGTTATACAGATAAATATGTTGGAAATAGTAAAACAAAAGGTGGAACAAAAAGTAAAGGAATGGCTACATTACAAAGAAAAGTACCAGCAGAAATATCAGAAGAAACAGCAAAAAAAATACAAGATATAGCCGTAAAAACATTTAAAATACTAGGATGCAATGGGGTATCTAGAATAGATTTTATGATAGACTTAGATGATAATAGTATATATGTAAATGAAATAAATACAATTCCTGGAGCTCTATCATATTACTTGTGGGAAGCAACCGGAAAAACGTTTGAAAAAGAATTAGATGATTTAGTAGATTTGGCATTTAAAAGAAATAGAGAAAGACAAAATAGAACATATTCATACGACCAAAATATATTAGCATTAGGAAATGGAGTAAAGGGAGCTAAAGGAGCAAAGAAATAAAATGGAATTAAAAGAAATACAGAAATATGTAAAAGAACAATTGTCAGAAAAAAGATATAACCATAGCATAGGGGTAATGGAAAGATCAGAGGAACTTGCAAAAATGTATGGAGCAGATGTAGAAATAGCAAAAAAAATAGGTATAGTTCATGACGTTGCAAAAGAAATAAGTGAAGAAGACAAATTAAAATATGTAAAGGATAATAATATAGAAATAGATGAAGTGGAAAGAAAAAATACTCCACTTCTTCATGCTAAAATAGGAAAAGATATTGCAATAAAAAAATTTGGATTTTCTGAAAGCATGGGACAAGCAATAGCAAATCATACAACAGGAAATAAAGATATGGATATATACTCTAAAATATTGTTTATTGCAGATAGAACGAGCAAAGAAAGAAATTTTGATGATATAGAATATATAATAAATTTAGCAAAAAAAGATATTAACGAAGCGGTATTATATATATTAGATAAAAAAATAGAATTACAAGTAAAAAAAAGAGCATTAATCCACTTAAATGGAATCATAGCAAGGAATTATTTGCTGGGGAAAATATAATATGGGATTTGAAGCGCGAAGTGTGAGGTGAGAAGTGTGAATTTAGAGTAAAATATACGAAGCATAACTTTAAAATCACACCTCCAACATCCCACTTCTCACAGCTAAATTTACAATTTATAAAGGAAATATATAATGAGAAAGAAGGAGGAATACTAATGAGATTTATACATATGGCAGATGTACACTTTGATAGTCCATTTACAGTTTTGGCTTCAAGGAATAATTTAGCTAATATTAGAAGATTAGAGCAAAGAGAAGCATTTAAAAAAGCAATTGAATATATAAAAGTAGAAAAAATCCCCTTTTTATTCATAGCAGGGGATTTATATGAGCAAGAATATATTAGAGAAAGCACAATAGAATATATAAATAATTTATTTAAAACAATACCAGAAACAAGAATTTTTATCTCTCCTGGAAACCACGATCCATTTTTAAGCAATTCTTTTTATAATACATTTAATTGGAATAAAAACGTAACTATATTTAATTCAGAAATTAAAATTATAGAAACAGAAGAAGCGGATATATATGGATTTGGATTTACAGATTTTTATTGTGAAAATTCAAGAATTGAAGAAATAAAATTAAAAAATAAAAATAAAATTAATATATTAATTACTCATGGTGCATTAGATGCTAGTAAAACATTAGATATGCAATATAATCCATTAAATAGTAATAAATTAAAAGAAATAGGTTTTGACTATATTGCATTAGGACATATACACAAAGCAAATTACGAAAATAATAGAAATAATTTTATATATCCAGGTTCTCTAATTTCTTTTGGATTTGATGAATTAGGTGAGCACGGATTTTTGGATATAAAAATAAATAAAAATAATTCAGAAATAAAAAATAAAATAGAAGAAAATAAAATAAATAATTCAGAAATAAAAAATAAAATAGAAGAAAATAAAATAAATAATTTAGAAATAAAAAATGAAATAGAAGAAAATAAAATAAATAGTTTAGAAATAAAAAGTAAAATAGAAAAAAATAAAATAAATAATTTGGAAGAAAAAAATTATGAAAAAGATAAAATAGAAATAAAATTTTTAAGAGCAGACGAAAGAAAATTTGAAGAAGAAAGCATAGACATTTCTTCTATAAAATCTGAAGAAGAATTGATAGAAAAATTGGATGAAATGAATTTGGAAGAAGAAAACTTTTATAAGATAATACTAAAAGGGACAAAAAAAATAGAATTGAACGAAACAAGAATATGTAAACTAATACAAAAAGATATGATCTTAAAAGTGAGGGATAAAACAGAAACAGGATACAATATTGACAATTTGGCTATGCAAAAAAATCTAAAAGGTATGTTTGTGAAGAACCTACTTGAAAAACTAAAATCTGATCCACAGGAAGAAGATAGTATAAAAAAAGCTATGGAAATAGGACTTAAATTATTTGAGTAAAACTTAACTTTAAAGTAAAAAAATGAGTAAAAAATTAGGCTGAAATTGGCTGTGGATAACCTAAGAAAAGCATGGGAAATACAGCTGTAAAACGATAATATTAGTAGAGTGAATAGAAAGAAGCCAAGAGGGTAAGAATGCTAAAAAACACACATAATATTATGTGAACAATCGAAGGCATCCAAGAAAGGCATGCTGAGAAACAAGTAAATTTTTAATTGATAATTAAAAGAAAATTTAGAAAGTATGATATAAAAACAAGTAAAAAAATATGGAAAGATTAACTAAGACAAAACAACGAGAATTATGTAAAGAATAAAATGAATAGAATTTATGTAAATAAAATAAAAGGCAAAAAAAGGAAATGAAAAAACAAGTAAGTAGAAAATTTGCAAACCAAAAAACGCAACAAAAAATTGACAAATTGTAAAACGATATTTTAGAAAAATTAAAAAAATGAATAGAAAACCCAAAATGAAAAATTGACTAAAAAACAAAAAATAAAAAATGAAATTATAATATATAAAAACTAATCAAAAAAATTGTGTAGGTGAAATATATAAAACAAAAAATAATTTTTAAAAAAATAAAATTAAAAATAAATATTTTAAAAAATAAAAAAAATAAATAAAGAATTAATAATAAAATAATTTAAAAATAAATATTAAAATAAATAATAAAAATTAATTAAAAAATAATAAAATACTAAAAATAAAAAATGAGGTGATTTTTTGAAAATAGATTTTTTAAAAATAAATGGATTTGGAAAAATAAAAAATAAAGAAATTAATTTAGAAAAAAATATTAATTTAATTTATGGAAAAAATGAATCTGGTAAAAGTACTTTATTAAAATTTATAGATGGAATGCTTTATGGTATTTCAAAAAATAAAAATGGAAAGGATATATCTGATTATGATAAATATAAACCTTGGAATACAGAGGAATTTTCAGGAAAAATAAATTATACTTTAGATGATGGAAATAAATATGAAGTTTTTAGAGAATTTTCTAAAAAAAATCCTAAAATATATAATAGTAATTTAGAAGAAATATCTAAACAATATAATATTGATAAAAATAAAGGAAATCAATTTTTTTATGATCAAACAAAAGTAGATGAAACATTATTTTTAAGTACAAATATTGTAGAACAAAACGAAAGTGTTTTAGATAGCAATAGTCAGAATCTATTAACCCAAAAAATAGCGAATATTTTATCGTCAGGGGATGACAATGTATCATATAAAAAGGTAATGGAAAAATTATCCAAAAAATTAATTGAAGAGGTTGGAACTGAAAGAACTGCTGGAAGACCTATTAATGAAATTACAGAAAAAATAAAAGAAATAAAATTAAAAAAAGAAGAACTAAATAATTGCTCTAGTGTTAATGAAGAAATAAAAGAAAATAAAAAGTATATTTTAGAAGAAATAAAAAATATAGAAAATGAAATCAATTTAAATAAAGATATAAAAATATCAAGAGAAAACGAAGAAAAAGAAAAAGAGAAAATAAATATTAAAGAAAAAATAAATTTAGACTATGAGGAAAAAATAAATAATTTAAAAAACAAATTAAATAATAAAAAAGAAGCAAAAACTAACAATAAATTAAATAGAATAAATTTAATTATAATTTTAATATTAATTTTATTAAATATTTTAATTAATTTTATTAATATTTCTAAAATAATAGAAAAAATTATTATATATACCACAATTATTTATTTGATTTTAAATTTAGGAAAATATTTAAAAAATAAATATAATAAAAATAAAATTCAAAGAAAAGAAAACATAGAAAAAATAAAAAATGAAAAAGAAATAGAAATTTTAGAAGAAAATAAAAAAAATAATATAGATGAAATAAATAAAATAGAAAAAGAAATTAATGATGAAAATAGTAAACAACTGGAAAAAATAATCAATAAATATGAAAAACAATTTAATAAAGCAGAAATACAAAAATTATTTTATTTAGATTTAAATAGTATGGAAAAGCAAATAGAATTATTAAATAGAGAATATAATAATAAAAAAATAGAATTAAATACAATTAATATTAAGGAAAGTGAAAACAATATTAAAATACAAAATAAACTTGAATGTGAAGAACAACTAGAATATTATCAAGAGCAGAAAAAGGAAATAGAAAAATTAGAAAAAAGCATAAAACTAGCAAAAGATGCATTAGAACAAGCATATTCAGAAATGAAAAATGAAGTTACACCTAAATTTACAAAAGATTTATCTAATTTGATAGAAAAAATTTCCAACAATAAATATAAAAATGCAAAGTTTGATAGTGAATATGGTCTTAGAGTAGAAATGGAAAATGGAGAATATATGGACTGCAATAGGCTAAGTATAGGAACAATAGATCAATTATATTTATCTCTTAGGTTATCTGCAATGAATGAAATAACAGAAGAAACCCTGCCAATAATTTTAGATGAAGCTTTTGCTTATTATGATAGTGAAAGATTAGAAAATATTCTAAAATATATTTATGATAATTATAAAAATAATCAAGTCCTAATTTTTACATGTACAAACAGAGAAAAACAAATTTTAGATAAATTAAATATGGAATATAATTTAATTAATTTATAAATAGTAATTTATACACTATTAAAGTTGAAAAAACTTTAATAGTTGTGTATAATAATATAGTTAGATTAAATAAAGAGGAGATATGTATGTTTCAAAAATTAGAAGACGTAGAGAAGAGATATGAGGAACTTAATAAAAAAATAAGTGATCCAGAAGTTATTGCAAGACAAAGTGAATGGCAAAAGTGTATGAAAGAACACGCTTTAATTTCAGATGTTGCAGAAAAATATAAAGAATATAAAAAAGTAAAAGCAGATATGGAAGAAGCAAAGGAAATGATGAATGATAAAGAGCTAAAAGAACTTGCAGAAATGGAATATCAAGAGGCAAAAGAAAAACTTCCAAAAATAGAAGAAGAATTGAAGTTTTTACTAATACCTAAAGATCCAGATGATGATAAAAATATAATATGTGAAATAAGAGCTGGAGCAGGAGGAGAAGAGGCAGCATTATTTGCTGGAACTTTATTTAGAATGTATTCAATGTATGCAGAAACAAAACATTGGAAAATAGATGTTCTTAATGAAAATGAAACAGGTCTTGGAGGATATAAAGAAGTAACATTTATGGTTACAGGAAAAGGTGCATATAGTAGATTAAAATTCGAAAGTGGAGTGCATAGAGTTCAAAGAGTTCCAGATACAGAAAGTAGTGGAAGAATTCATACATCAACAGCTACAGTTGCAGTATTACCTGTTGTTGAAGATGTAGAAATAGAAATAAACCCAGCAGATGTAAAAATGGAAGTGTTTAGAGCATCAGGTGCTGGTGGACAACATGTTAACAAAACATCTTCAGCAGTAAGATTGATACACGAACCTACAGGAATAGTAGCAGAATGTCAAACAGAAAGATCTCAAACTCAAAATAGAGAGTATGCAATGAGGCTATTAAAATCTAGAATATATGAGCAAGAGAAAGCAAAACAAGATGCTGAGCTTGCAAACGAAAGAAAATCACAAGTAGGAAGTGGGGATAGAAGCGAAAAAATTAGAACATATAATTACCCACAAGGTAGAATTACAGATCATAGAATAGGAATGAGTATATATCAAATGGAGAATTTCCTAAATGGAGATTTAGATGAAATGATAAATAACTTAATTGCAGCTGATAGAGCAGAAAAATTAAAAGGAGATTCTTAAAACAAGAGTAAGTAATAATGAGGAAATCAAACTTTATTAAAATTTTTGTAAAAAAGGTAGCCCTAATGAAAAAAGAATTAGGACTACCTTTTTTTATTACAGCAAGATTACGAAAATATGACAAAAATGTAACATTACTATTGACTTTTTTTGCAAAATATAATATTCTAATACCAACGAAAAATTTACTAATTAAATGGAGGAATTTGTCTTGGCTATCGGAGATATAATAGTAGGTATTGACATAGGAACTTCCAAGGTAAATGCTGTAGTAGGAGAAGTAAATAATTTCAATCAGGTGGAGATTATTGCTACAAGCGAATGTAAATGCTTTGGGATGAAAAAGTCAAAGATTACAGATGAAGAAGAAGTAATAGCAGCAATTTCTAAAACTATTGCAGAAGTTGAAGAGTTTGCAAATATAAAAATACATTCAGCATATGTTACAATACCAGGTAAATATATAACGATTGTACAAAATAGTATTGTAAAAGAAGCAAAAGATAAGTATGCAGGAATTTCAACAAAAGATGTAACATCAGCAATAATGCAGGTAAAAGACATAGATATTCCAGATGACAAAGTTTTAATAGATATAGTAGCAAATGAATTTTCTCTAGATAATGGAAGAATAATAGATGATCCAGTAGGCAGTTTAAGTTCTACATTTACAGTAAAAGGACAAGTTGTTTTAGCAGATAAAGCGTATGTAAAACAATTAACTAGTATATTTAAAAAGGCAAATATAGAAATAGATGGAATAGTTTCAAATGTTTTAGCAGAAAGACAATTAATATTAGATAAAAATGAATTAAAAGATAATGTTATGATTTTAGATATTGGAGCAGGAAATACTGATATAGGAGTATTTGAAGGAGAATCTTTTATCTATAATAATACAATTCCACTAGGTGGAGATAACATTACAGCTGATATAGCTTATGTCTTTAATATAAGCGAAGAAGAAGCAGATAGACTAAAAAAACAATATGGACTAGCTTTGAAATCTTTTATAGATAACGATACAGATATAATATTAAATACATATAAGGGCGAAGAAAGAACAAAAACAATAAAAAGCTCTGAATTAATAGAAGTAATAGAAGCAAGAGTGGAAGAAATATTTTCCTTAGTAAATAAAAGTATTTCTAATGAGGGAATAAAATCAAATATAAATAATGTAATTTTAACAGGACAAGGAATTACAAATATAAATAAAAGTGATGTTGCAGGAAAAATTACATTAAATATTCCAGTAAAAATATCAACTGGAAGGCTAATAAGTACAATAAAGCCAAACTTTAGATCAAGTTATGCTTTGGTAAAATATGTAGCATCAAGACCTTATGCAAAAACAGTCTCTAGCAGTATTGATACTAGATCAGAGGAAAGTTTCTTTAAAACAATTATGGAAAGAATAAAAGAATTTTTCTATTCATAAAGCTTAAATGCTAAGCGAACCATAAATAAGTTATAAATTTTTTTAAATAAATGTAATATTTGGAATAATGTGATATAATTAGTGAACTATTAATTCCAAAACTCAAAATTAAGAAGGAGGATTAAACAAAATGATGGACACAGATTATGAAGAAAACAATTATATGATGGATGGCACAGCAACAATAAAAGTTATTGGTGTTGGAGGTGCTGGTAATAATGCTATAAATAGAATGATTGAATCGGGAATAAAAAATGTTGAATTTATAGCAGTTAATACAGATAGACAAGCACTTCAATTATCAAAAGCAAGTTCAAGAATTCAAATAGGTGAAAAATTAACAAGAGGTTTAGGAGCAGGAGCTAATCCAGATATTGGTATGCAAGCTGCTGAAGAAAGTAAAGCAGAAATAGCAGAAGTATTAAGAGGAGCAGATATGGTGTTCGTTACAGCCGGAATGGGTGGAGGAACAGGAACAGGTGCAGCTCCAATAGTAGCAGCTGCTGCAAAAGAACTTGGAATTTTAACAATAGGTGTTGTAACAAAACCATTTACATTTGAAGGCAAAAAAAGACTTAATCAAGCTGAAAAAGGAATTGCTAATTTAAAAGAAAGAGTAGATACATTAGTTGTTATACCAAATGATAAACTATTACAAATAATAGATAGAAGAACTTCTATAGTAGAAGCTTTCAAAATGGCAGATGATGTATTAAGACAAGGTGTTCAAGGTATATCAGATTTAATTTCAGTACCAGGATTAATAAACTTAGACTTTGCAGATGTTAAAACTGTAATGCTAAATACAGGAATGGCTCATATGGGTATTGGTAGAGCAAGTGGAGAAAATAGAGCAGAAGATGCAGCTAAACAAGCAATTCAAAGTCCATTACTAGAAACATCAATAGAAGGTGCAAGAGGAGTTATAATAAATATTACAGGTGGAAATGAATTAGGATTACAAGAAGCAAACACTGCTGCAGAACTTATTCAAAGAAGTGTAGATCCAGAAGCTAACATTATATTTGGTGTTGTTACAGATGAAACTTTAGGTGACGAAATAACAATAACAGTAATAGCTACAGGATTCGAAAAAGAACAAGAAATATCTAGCTTAGGTGTAGAAAATTTAGTAACAAATACTTGGAATAAAAAAATAAACTCTATTCCAACACCAAGTGAAAATAGAGAATCACAAGGAGATTTAGACATACCATCTTTTTTAAGAAAAAAAGGAAATAAATAGTAAAAATAATTAATAAAATAAAATTAAAAAAGAAATAATCTGATTTAGTAGATTATTTCTTTTTTTCGCCTTCACAAAATGACACATTATTTATTCAATAGGTAGTACAATATTTAGCACAGAATATAAGAATTAATTTAAAACAATAACAGAATACGAGGTGATTTATTGACCATATATATAGATATAATTTTTTTAGAAAACCTATTTATGAATTATATTATTATATATGCAACAGGAATTATAGTAAAAGCACCTATAAAGATAATAAGAACCTTTTTAGCTAGTGGTATAGGTGGAGTATATGCAATTTTATCATATATGTCTATGTTGGAAATATGTTCAAATTTATTTTTAAAAATAGCATTGTCTGTGGTTATGGTTTATATTGCATTTAATCCAAAAAATAAAAAAATATTTTTAAAACAGTTGATGATTTTTTATCTAACTTCGTTTACTTTTGGAGGAGTAGCTTTTGCACTCTTATACTTTGTAAGTCCACAAAAAATCTTAATGGAAAAAGGCGTTTTAATAGGTACATATCCAATAAAAATGGTATTGGCTGGTGGAATTGTGCGGATTCATAATAATAACAAGTGCATTTAAAAACATAAAAGGAAAGTTAACTAAAAAAGATATGCTATGTTCTCTAAAAATAATTATAAATAAAAAAAGCAAATATATAAAATCAATTATAGATACTGGAAATTTTTTAAGAGAGCCAATCAGCAAATTACCTGTTGTAGTAGTGGAAAAAAGAGCACTAGAAAAAGTAATACCAGAATATGTTTTAGATAACTTAGATAAAATTATAGATGGTCAAGAAGTAGATTTACAAGACTATGTAGCAAAAGTAAGGTTAATTCCATTTTCTTCTCTTGGAAAAGAAAATGGAATGTTACTTGGAATAAAAGCAGATGCAATATTAGTAGAAACAGATGAAAAAAGCATAGTTTTAAGCAACGCAATTATAGGTATCTATAATGGGATTTTAAACAAAATGGGTAAATATCAAGCTTTAATAGGACTAGATATAATAGAAGGTGATGAAAAAGTAAATGAATATGTGAAAAGCTATACAACATAAAAAAATAAAAAATTGGGAGGGAAATACTTATGAATATATTGGAGATATTAAGAATTAAGCTTAATACAATTTACGTTAAATACTTAAATAATGAGGAAATTGAAAAATTTCCAATATACTATATAGGAGGAAGCCAAACTTTACCGCCTCCATTAGATGCAAATGAAGAGGACGAATATTTAAAAAGATTAGATAATAATGATGTAGAAGCAAGACAAGTATTAGTAGAAAGAAATTTGAGATTAGTTGTATATATTGCAAAAAAATTTGAAAATACAGGAGTTGGAATAGAAGACTTAATATCAATAGGAACAATTGGGTTAATGAAAGCAATTAACACATTTAACACAGGAAAAAATATTAAACTTGCAACATATGCTTCAAGGTGTATAGAAAACGAAATATTAATGTATTTAAGAAGAAGCAATAGAATAAAAGGGGAAATTTCAATAGATGAACCATTAAATCAAGATGGAGATGGAAATGAGTTACTATTATCAGATATATTAGGTACAGAGCCGGATATTACATCTAGAGGTTTAGAAGATGAGGTCGATAAAGTATTATTGAAAGCATCTATAGAAAAATTAAGCAATAGAGAAAAAAATATAATGGAGCTTCGATTTGGATTTATTAGCGGAACTGAAAAAACACAAAAAGAAGTTGCAGACATGCTACGGAATTTCACAAAGTTATATATCAAGATTAGAAAAGAAAATAATGAATAAAATGAAAAAAGATATATTAAGCAAAACAGGATAGAGTCAGGATAGAGTTTTGCTCTATCCTTCTTCTAAATCAAGTACATTTTCGATACTAGAAATTTCTGTAAAAACAGAATTTATATTTACGTCTTTGTGATATCTAAAAATCAAGCTTAAATCTGCCAAATCTTCTTCATTTGACTTACCTGTTTTGATTTTTTTAATATTAATATCATTTTTATCAAGGATTTTTTGTATAGCTGGTAAAGTGTTTTGGATATCTCTGACTGTTAAATCTAAAGAAACATTAGTAAAATGATCTAATGATTCAAATAAATTATGAGAGTGAGAAAGTATTATATATACAATTGCAGTAGAAATAATTCCACCTATGTAAAAACCAGCACCTATGCTAAGCCCAATACAAGTTGTAGCAAGTAAACTAGAAGCAGTAGTTAATCCCTTTACATTAAATCCATCTCTTAAAATAGTACCAGCACCTATAAAACCTATACCAGAAAGTAATTGAGCTGGAATTCTAGATGCATCAACTGAATATTTATAACTTAAATATTCACCACAAAGCATAATAAGTACAGCACTAATACCAATTAAAGAATGGGTTTTAAATCCAGCTGGTTTATTAACAGATTCTCTTTCTGCACCAATAAATCCTGCTAATAGAAATCCTAAGATAAGCCTAATTATAGCTTCGAACCAAAATGTTGAAATTAAGTTTTGTAAAAATTGCATATTCCCTCCTAAAAAATATTATATAAATATTATAATTTAATAATAGTGTAAATTAAAGAAAAAATTAAAAATTAATTAAAATATTTACTTATTTCTTCTAAATTACAAAAATTATTTTGTCTAAAAACCTCATAAGCCACAATAGCCACCGAATTAGATAAATTAAGAGAACGTAGAGTTTCTCTCATAGGAATTCTTATGGTATTTTCTAAATGTTCCTTTAACAAGCTTTCAGGAAGACCTTTAGTTTCTTTTCCAAATAAAAGAAAAACTTCATCTAATTTAGAATAATCAACATCAGAATAACAATGTTGCCCCTTTGTTGTAACTAAAAACATATTATTATTTACTGGATATTTTTTCAAGAAATCAGATAAAGAATTATGCTCTTCTATATCTAATTTATCCCAATAATCAAGACCAGCTCTTTTTACATATTTATCAGAAATTTCAAAACCTAAAGGCCTTACCAAATGCAATTTAGCACCAATTGCAGCACAAGTTCTTGCAATATTGCCTGTGTTTTGAGGAATTTCTGGTTCATATAAAACAACATTAATCATCTACAATAACTCCAATTCTATTTAAATATTTAACTACCTTTTTAATATTATAATTCTTAGAAGTTATAGAATATACATTAGTAACCTTTCCATTAGTATAAACAACTATATAAGGATATTTAGAATCAGTATTAAACTTACTATCAACAAGTTCTTTATCAATACCACTAACATCCATATATAATACAGAATCCCTTAAAGAATAATCTTGAATAACATTAACGAATTTATTTTCAAAATTATTAATATCTTCATCACCTAACACAGAAACATATAATATAACATCCTTATTCTCTATAACATAATCATCTATTTCATTATAATTAATAACATTCAAATAATCATCAATAATAGAATTATT
>OIYV01000798.1_pt1 | contig 16463 bp, 19 predicted proteins | sample 1588251 | NCBI WGS metagenome assembly OIYV01 (sample SAMN03283282) | human gut metagenome | biome: human-associated habitat; material: feces | host: Homo sapiens | place: Peru | collected 2012
TTAAAATCAAATTTTGCATTTGTTTTAGTAGATTATATTTACCCTGTCCCATCTACTTAAGGGAATATTATAGATAGTTTGTTGCTACATAGGAATTTCACCTCTCCGCTATCAGCCGAGTTACCCTCAATGCGTGCGACGGCTCATCAGTTATTTATCTGACTTCAACGCTCAAGCTATGACTGGGTAAAAGTTTCATTATAGTGTTCTATAATACGGTCATATGACATTAAAAACTAGTGTTTTTGTCAATATACAAAAACACTAGTTTTACAATTATTATTTACAAAACTATTGTAATTGTGATAACATTATAGTATAATTATTATAAAATATCAATAACAAAACATAAAAAAAAAAATTGTTAACAAAGTAATTGGGGGAATTGTAAAAATGAAAGCAAATTTACCAGAAATGAATTTTTATGATGGATTTTATATATGGTTTAATAAGGAGAAAAAAGAGGAATATTATGCAACTCCATTGTATTTGTATAAAGCTAATACTAAAATTGAGTTTGATAATAGATTAGTTACTGTATATTTAGAAGATAAAAAGAAAAAAACAGTTATTGAAGAACAAGGTTTAAAATTTCCAGGGAATATGTATTTTCCATATTATGAAAAATTTGGAATGTTTTTAGTAAGATTTTTAAATGCTAATTTTGAAAATTATCAAACTGCATATGATACTTTTTTCTATGCTTATGGTTTTGAAATTTTAAAAGAATTAGATGAAAACTATACTTTTGAACTAAAAAATAAATATAAAGATGAAAATGAATATTTGAAAGAAATGGAGAAAATATTTTTAGCGTTACAATACAAAATTCAGCAAGTACAGGAAGAAATGATAAAGTGTGTAACTTATATTTATAATTTAGATAATAGAGAAAATTTGAAAGAGTTTACTCCAAATCAAAGATTTGCGGTTTATTTAATAAAACACTTAGGTAACTTGTATAAATACAATAAAAATAATAATGTTATAAAAGATAATTATTCAAATAAACATTTAGAATTTAGTATTCTGAGTGAGATACAATTATTAGAGCGATTTAAGAACAATGATATATTTGTTTCTATGATTGATACTAATGAAAGTAAGGACTTATCTGCTATATGTTATGCAGTTCTTGAAGAACTTGTTAAAGCACCAAGCAGTCCGATTAAGAAGTGTCAAAATTGTGGAATGTATTTTATTCCTACTTCGAGATTAGATGAGATTTATTGTGATTATCCAAAAACTGATGGAAAGACTTGTAGAGAAAAAGGTGCATTTCAAGCTTACAATGAGAGATTAAAACAAAACAAAGCACTTGCAGAATATAGAAGATTATATCAGCTAAAGTCTATGGCTGTTGGTAGAAATAAAGATAATAAGCAGATGAAAAATGATTTTGAAAAATGGAAAAAAGATGCTAAAGATAAGGTTAATAAATTTAAACATGGGGTTTTAACAGAAGATGAAGTTTATCAATGGTTAATACAAAATAGATAATCTAGATTTTGCTAATGGCGTTGGCAAAATTCAGAGAAGTCTTAAAACTATTTAGAAATTTATAAAATTTAAAAAATTAAATTTTGCAACATTATGTTGCAAAATTCAAAATGGAGGTAAATATGGAAAATTTAAGCAGTGTTGTAAATGACAATGAATATTTTGAATTTTTGGAAAATATAAAAAAGGATATTATTTCAACTAGAAGAAAAGTACTATCACAGGCTAATAATGAAGTTATTTTAATGTATTATAGAATTGGTAAAGGACTAATTGAAAATAGTAAATATGGCAATAGTTTTATAGATACTTTAGCATCAGATTTAAAATTGGAATTTCCAAGTATGCAAGGATTATCATCACGAAATTTAAGATATATGAAGAAATTTGCAAAAGAATTCGAGTATAATTCAATTTTGCAGCATGATGTTGCAAAATTGCCTTGGACAACAATAACAACAATTATGGATAAAATAAAAGATGATGATGAAAGATTATGGTATGTAGAAAAAACATTGGAAAATCTATGGTCTAGAACAATACTTGAACATCAGATTGCAACAGATTTGTATAGAAGACAAGCTTTACTTGATAATAAAGTAAGTAATTATAAGGAAACTTTGCCAAATGAATTAGGAAAAAAAGCTTTAGAAATGCTAAAAGATCCGTATATATTTGATATAGGAGGTTATGGAAAAAATGTATTAGAAAGAGAGATTGAAGATGCTTTAGTTTCTAATATCACAAATTTACTTTTAGAGTTTCGGTAATGGATTTGCTTTTGTTGGAAGACAATATCATTTGGAAGTTGAAGGTGAAGATTATTATATAGATTTATTGTTTTACAATTTAAATTTAAAATGTTATATTGTTGTTGAATTAAAAACTGTAAAATTTATTCCTGAATTTGCAGGAAAACTAAATTTTTATTTAAATGCAGTAGATATGTTATTAAAAAAAGAAGATGATAATCCAACAATAGGAATACTGTTATGTAGAGATGAACATAAATTAACTGCTGAATTGGCTTTAAAAGATATTAATAAACCAATTGGAGTAGCTGAATATAAATATTTGCAGGAAATACCGGATTATTTAGCAAAAAATATACCAAGTATTGAAACATTGGAGAAAAGATTAAATAACAAAGAGTAAAATAATTATATGGGAGAGTATCATGAATATAGAAATAGCAAATGCAATGTCAGGGTATTTTGAAACCTTATATCAAATAAATCAAAATTTAATAATATTATGCGGAGCAGAAATTTTTTATTATAGATCTTATAAATTTAAAAAAGTAACTCTAGATGTAATACAAGATATTCCTAGAGTAATACCATATTCTTTTGATAATAAAAAACAGGATTTAGTACTTGAAGATAGAAATGGTTTATTAGAATATCAAGATGAAATTCAATATATAAAACAAGATTATCAAAATATATTGAATAATTATAAAGATACTTTAAATAAAATTAGAAAAATAAGAAATAAATATGAACACAAAATGCATGATGTAAAATATCAATCTTCTGGAACAGGTACAATGAGTTTGTTTGATATTGAATTTAAAGTAAATGATGAATTTATTAGAGTTTATGTTGGAGAACTGATAAAATTAATTAAAGAAATGAATATATTATTTTCAAAAATAGCACAAGAAATTAATGTATTTGCATATCAAAATAAAAAAGAAGGATATGCATATTATGAAAGAATAAGTAGGTTTGATTTCAAGGATTTTAATGAAATATATGAAAGTGATATTTTAAGGAAGATTGGTAAAGTAATAAATAAATTTTAAATATATGAAAATTTATATAAAAAGGATAAAAACTACAAGAAAACCACTAAGAAAACCGACAAGAAAACTAACATCAAATTAAAAGTAAATCTACAAGAAATAGAATACGGATTATATGTCGATATTAATTTTGCCACCGCTGGTGGCAAAATTTAAAATTGAGAGTATATTTCAAAAATATTGAAAGGATAAAAATAATTATGAAATATGTAAAAGTAATAGATGGGACAAAATCAAATGCTGGAGGTTTTGAGTACAAAATAGATGAGGTCAATATTGCAGATATATGGAATCCAAAAGCTGATAACCCAAAAGAAATGGGAGGTTTCAACTTTTCTGTTGAAGAAAAAATATTAAGGTTTATATTTAGAGGAGATACTATTTACGATGTGATTATTCCTGAAGATACAGAAGTAGTTGAAGTTGAACATATTAATGTACCTCATGGAGTATTTAGGTCAAATAAAATTATACTAACTAATCCAAGACCAATAACAGAACAAATGGTAATTGATATTTATAAAAAATCAAATTTGCCAGAAAAAACATATTATCAATGTTTAGTTACATTATTATTTAGAGATTATATTAATGCAGCAATATATATAATTAATGATAGAATAAATAAGAATAATGTAAAAAATGCAATAGCAGAATTTGAAAATTATATTTCAAATAAAAGTGATGGAACTAAAAATGAATTTGATTATGAAAAAGATTTATGGAACGACAATTCTAAAAAGGTGTATAATATGTTGAAAAAAATTGAAAAAGAAAATATGTTATAAATAAAAAAGATATAATAAATTTCAAACAAATTTATTATATCTTTTTACTTAGACACATATTCAACAATATCAGTAATTTCACAATTAAAATAATTGCATAATCTAGCGATAACAAATATATCAATTCTAACTAATTCACCAGTCATAAGCCTTTTTAAAACTTTAAAATCTGTATTTGTATCTCGCATTAATTGATTTATACTAATTTTTTTCTTCTTTAAAATATCATCTAATTTAAAATTATAGTGACCATTTTCAATTTTTACTTTTACCATAATCTACCACCTAAAAATAATATATTTAAATTATATTTGTTTTAGGTGTTACTTGACTATTGGTTGTATAACCAGTATAATAATAATAGATATTAATGATTTTTTTGTTGTAAAAATTTATTAAGTATGTAATAATTAAGATAATAAAAGTAACTATATAAATTGATTAAATTATTTTAGTTAGAAAGATAAAGGATATTAATTATGAATGAATTAACTAATGAGGATGTCAAAAATTTTAAAGAGTGGTCAGAAGGAAATAGAGAGTTGTTTGAATTACTTTGTTGGTGTAGAAAGTGTAATGTTAAAACACTTGCATCATGTGGAGGACATGAATTTGAGGATGCAGAAGAACATGGTGTTGAGCCATATATTGCTATGACTTTAGATGGAAATTTTATTAATTATTTAAAAGATGTTATATCTGAATTAAGAGATGTAGAAGAAATAGTAATGGAAGAAGGATTAAATACTAAAGATTTTATTATTCGTTCTGATCCAAGTAATTGTAGTGAAGTATTTTATAAAATAAAATTAGCGATAATTAAACATCAAATGCAAGAACGAGGGGATAATTTTATAGAAAAGAAGGCTAGAAGTGGTTATAGAAGTATTAAGGAACAACAACTTTTGAAGAGTGCGAAGAAATTAGAAAGCAGTTATGATGATAAAATTCCATATTATAAATTAGATACAAGGTCAAAAGGGTATTATGAATTTCGTAATGGTATATCATGGGGGCGCTGGTTTGGAACTGGTATTACAATTCCTAAAAAATTCATGAAATTATACGAAAAATATGGTAAGTTGCAAAAAAAATATGAACCAACTTCTTTAACTTGTTGGGAGGATATTAGAACGTATATAATTAATAATGAATATGAAAATCCGCCTGTAGATTTATATGTAAGACCAGAATTAGAAGGAGAAATAAATCAAAAAGTATGGGATTTTGTAAAACAAAATTTGATAGAGGAATTAAAGAGTAGAGGAATAGGTTTTGATGTTAAATATCATGATAGAAGTATGGATTCATCATATTATGTCAATGATGAAAAAATAGAAGATGGTATAGGGAGGTATATCATTGACATTCCACAGGGGCAAGAGTATAGCAATAGTGAGAATCCTTTTAATAATATAGACTTGTTTGAATATGTATATAATGTGTTTCACGAATATAAACATGTAATGCAGAGAAAAGAATACATTTATGATGCTAAAGATACAGATGAAAATAGGAGTTTTGCCAAAACAGAAATAATATCAAAATATATACCATCTTATTCTGAAGAAAATTATGCAAATGACCCAAGAGAATTAGATGCACAAATTTATGGAATAGAACAGGCTATACAATATATTAAAGAAAAATTCCCATGGGTAAATACAGAACAGCGTTGTATTGAATATATAAAAGATTTCGCTAAAAGTCAAAAGGAAAATCGGATTCAAAACATTATCATTTAATGACAAAAGGTGTAGATCTGTTAATGAAATTTTAGAAGATTTGAATAACAGAAAAAATAATCCTGTAAGAGAGCCATTGACTAAAGAAGGTATAGATTACGAGTTTTATTGTGGTGAATACAGTCTTTTTGATGAATCTGATCAAGATTATTTGTTAAGAAAAATAATTTATGATGAATATTTAGAGAAATACAATGAATGCCAAGATGTAAGTAAAAAAGATGATATGCTAATTGAAGCGATTTTAAAAGTTTATCCAGACGCATTAGATGAATATCCTTTATTAAGAAATTTACCACAAAAAGCAAAAGAAGCAGATATTGAAGAAAATAATACGGAAAAAAATACAAATATAAAAGTTATGAATTGGCTAAAAAATGGACGTAAGGCTATGGGAGTTGGATTAGAGAGAGTTAAACAAATTACTGCAAAATATTTAGGAAGAAGTGAACAAGAAAGAAAAAATGAACATGACGATGTTGAAAAATAAATAACAAAGGAGAATTTTAATATGGAAAATGTTTCTGATTTTGAAAATGATTTAATTAATAATTTAAATGAAATTAATAGATGTGAACAAGAAATAGAGAAACTTGAGGCAGAAATTCAAGTTTTAAAGCAAAAAGGCCCAGCTTTTAGAATGGAAGTTTTACAAAGACAATTGAAAGTTAGTGAATTGGAAGGTGATATTCTAGCATTCCAAGACGAAAGTGATAGAAAATCAATGCAAGCAATAAAAAGTGATCTTAAAGTTAGAAAATCTAGTCAATATCCCGAGTACGATTTATTAGGTATGTGTCATAGGAATAAGAATGAATTAGAGATGTGGCGTAATGAACTTGAGACTCTTGAAATAAAATATAAAATTTTGCAACAAAGCGGTAGTAGAGATTCAAATGCTTATTCAGAGATTATGAGTCATATTGAAACAGTAAGACAAGCTATTCAAAATTCTGAGAATATGTTAGAACAAAATAAACAAAAATTTTTAGCAAGATTTAAAAAGAATATTGATTTTAGCAAGTCATTTGAAGATATATATCACAAATATGATAATGAACATGCTCCTGTTAGAAGAATAGATGATATTTCAGAATTAAGAGATAGCATATCTGAACAATACTATGATTTCGATTGGAATGAATCAAACGAAAGAGAAGAATATAAAAAAATAGAAAAAAAGGTTTGTTCAATTTTTTCTAATGGATTAGATGGAACATCAGAGGAGTTGGCACAAGTATTTAGTGAGTTATACATAGATGAAATAGATTTAGGTATTGGAAAAAAAGTTAATCAGGAACTTTTCGGAGAAAATCCAGGGGTTTTGTCAAAGGTTATTAAGAAGAATGATAATAGATATGCATTAATATATGAAAATGATGAAGGAGATAAAGTAGGAATAATATGTACTAGAAATGCTCAAACAGGAAAAATTGAAATGCAAGAAAGATTGGCTGGAGATAACAGAACTGGTGGTTTAGAACAGACTGAAAGATCCGCAAATGATAGCAATTCAATAACTAGAGAACAAATGGAAATGCAAGTAGTAAAACATAATATTGAAAAATCAATGCAAGGTAAAAAGGTATCTGAAATTATGGAAGTAACAGATCTTACAATTGTAGATTATTTGAATGATCAAAATAGTCTACAGCAATATTCTCATTTAAATACTCCTGCAAAAATCTATATGATATCTACGCAAGATAAAGATGGTAATACTAGTTATGAATTTGTAGCTCATGATAGTAAAAATAGTTATATGAAACTTTCTGGAATTAGACAGGTAGAAACAACTCAAAAGCATATTTCTACAGATAAATATAGTGTTAATGGAATGAAATATATGCCATCAGTTGATTGTCAATTTATAGATAAAAATGGAAATTCATATTTTGTTACACACCCATTTAGAAATATGCCAATGGAATTATCTGTTGAAGAAGCTAAAAAAACAGAAAAGGGTATTTCAACGGTTGATACACAAGATTTTGGATTAAATAGATTAGTTCATAAAACAAGAGTTAATAAGCTCTTGAGAGCAGGATATAATGCTATGGGTATAGGAATTGAAAAAGTAAAATTTGTGTATAAGAAATATCGTAGTAAAGAGCAAGAACAAGAAAATGATATTAACGAAAGAGGAGAATATTAAATATGGAAAATACAGAAAATGTAATATATTCGGAAGTTTATTCTTTAATTAAATTACTAGGTTATGATTATGAAAGTTTGTTACCAGATAAAGTAAAAGAAACAATTGCAATGAAAAGAGATAAAAATTATAATCCACAATATAGCATGGATATACCATTAGAGAAACAAAACATACATAGTGATTCGATGGCGATTTTAGCAAATATACAATATAATTATTGGTGTAGGACACCTGAAGAAAAAGAGCAATTCCTTAAAGAATTAAAACAAAATGACATAGATAGAGAAAATAAAATTAGAGAAATGTATAATCCAGATAATATTTTTAAAAAGCAAAATTCAAATATAGAAAAAAGCGAAGAAACAGCTCTAGTTCAAATTGAAAAAGAAAACTGGAAAAATAAAATTATTAAGTTTTTCAATAAATTATTGCAAAAAATCAAATTAAAATAATTATAAAAGTGGTAAAGATTGTCTTTACCACTTTTATAATTCCATCTCATAATCACTTTTGGATTTAGCAAATTCTTTAATTTTAACAGAATTCTCAACATCAAAATCCAAACGAGATTCCTTTTCAAAATCTCTCATAAGTTGTTCTTCAGAAGAAACAGAAAATTTGCTACAAACCCAAGAAATAAAGGCTTTAACAGTAACTTTAAATCTATCAATAACTTTTCTTAAAAATTTATTCTCCTTTTCCAAGTCATTAATAACTTTCTGATACATACAATCAATTTCATAAATTTTATTTCTATAATCATTAACCAATTTCTTTTCTTTATATTCAAAATCACTTTCCATCTGTTTACACTTCAAATTTAAAATTCTATTATCTTCTAAAATATCATTCTTTTCCTTTTGAAACTCAGCTGCAACATCAACAATTTTAGCCTGTTTTGAAAGTTCCGTATGCAAAGCAATGTTATTATTATAAATCTCTTCAATTAACTTATCTTTAGGCTTAATTATTTTCTCTAAAATTTTCGCATCTCTATTTAACATTACTTTCTTAAAATCTTTTATATCTGGAACCTCAGGCAAATCTAATTTTATACTATTTAAAACTTGCTTAGTATTTTCAAAATTGGTTAAATTCTTAAATTCTTGAATATTATCATGTTTTCTATGAGTTTCTTCTACAGGCAGATCTCTTTCAAGCTTAAAACCTTTAGAAGTAATATACTCATAATAAGAATTTTGCAATTTTCTATAACTATCTCGACATTTCCAAAAATCTCTGCAACAAACTTTGTTAATATCATTTCCATTATTATCTTTTGTATGAATAATTGGAACATAAACTAAATGCATATGAGGTGTGCTTTCATCTAAATGAACTACTGCTGAAATTATATTTTCTTTACCTAGATTTTTATAGTTACAAATAAAATTATAACTTTCTTCAAAATATCTTTTTGTTTCCGCAATTCCAATTTTATTAAAAAAATCTGCATCTGATGTAAAAATCATTTCACACATAATAATACTATTACTTCGTATTTGCCCTTTAAAATTATATTTTTCTTTTAATATATCAAATTCTTTCACATAATTTAATTCATTCTTCTTCAAATAATAATTTAAATGTGTTCTACTAATATGTATTTCTCTATTAGAATGATTATTTGCTTTTCTATCATTATGAACACATATACCTTGTGCTTTAGCCCTAACTAATTTTTCGTTTCTTACTATTGCATAACTCATACAATTTGCCTTTCTAAATTTATGGGGGATAAGTTAACTTGTCTAACACACTAGACAAACAAAGTTTGTCTGTGTGGCAGGGTTAGATAACCCCACACCCCAAAACCTAAAATTGCCTACCTGCATTTTTAGGTTTTTTCATAAAAATTTGTTTTCGCAATTTTTATGAATGTGAGCAAAAAAATAAATTTTTTACTCACAACAAAAAAGCACTTATGCTTTTTTGTATTCACTTTAGCAACTACTAAGCAGAAACCAGAGGGAGAGAGCTAAAGTGAATTAGGTGTAATAATCCCATTTATGAAAAATAGAATTATTACACCTATATAAGCTGAAACCGTCGGTCGTTCGCCTCGTTTCATAGGTAGTCTAGTAAGTAGCTTTTGCTACTATAATTGCTGATACAGTTAAGTATCTTTGTTCATACTTGCCCAAACTTTTTTCAATTACAAATCCATTTCAAGTTTTGCCACCGAATACTCTTTTATTATTGTGAGTCTGTGTTCCAAAATCTCACTCACGCACTTTGTACAATTAGACTGCTTATACAAATACGAATGAACTTTATAGCATCGGCTCATCACACCAAACACTTTTTAAGAGGTGTTGCATTTCTCTTTGCATGACAAAAAAGCCCGTTTGTAGATTTTTATTCTACAAACGGACTTTATCGCTTATATTATTATTTAATTTGCTCTCAAAATTACCATGAAACAGTTTTCATAAATGAGGTAGAGTAGTTCCCTGATTAAGAATATATTTATTTAGGGAAAATAAGCTTTATAAATTCATTCCATCCTAAAATAATTCCCATAATTGATGAGATAAATCCTATTAATCCAATTAAAAATCCTAATATCTTTATTATTATACTTGCTGATATTTTCATAGTAGTTGTTTCAGATATTATTCCAAACCAGTATAATAATTTTATTGGAAAAATTAAAATATATCTTATTCCTTCGGCCAAACAAGAAAAGGGATTAGATATTTCTTGTTTTATCTTTTTTTCTTGTTCATTGCAATCATTAATATGCCTATTAAACATACTAGATGCCCAAATAATTTGCTGATTAAATCTTTCTTTACTAAGCACATTGTCGAGAGTATATCTAAATTCTAAAGTTTCGGGAATAAAATTAACAATAAATTGATAATTTGTTGTTCGAATTCCTTTTAATGGGTCTTCATAAAAAGCTAAAATAGCGTTTTCTCCCATTTCAATTTGAACTTTTTTAGATTTACCTACTAAATAATTATATTTTTCATTATCAAATTCATTATTAACTAATTTATTTATATACTCTCCTAAGGTATTATTATATTCAATAATGAAATTTTTACTTTCTCGTATTTTCTTTAATCTTACTCTTTTTATAATATGTCCTATGATTATAATTATAATTAACATTCCTATTATAATAACTTTATCCATAACTCTCCTCAATTCTAAACAGATAAGAAGTATTTAAAGTTCTTAAATTACTTAAATATACCTTCTATAAATTTTATTACATTTTCCCAAAAACTAAAGAGCATTATAGCAGAAACGAATACTCCACCTGTTACAGCTAATAAAAGAGGGTGCTTTTCAAAGAAATTCTTCTTATCTTCTTTTTGGTTAATATTGTCTGAATTTGAAACAAATGTAGATTGAGATATTTTATTATTATTTCCTATATGTATGCTCATTTATATACCTCCTAACTTTTAAAACTACTTGACTTGATTTCGTTGTTATTTCCAATAGTAGTTGAGTTATCATATATTATAGTTATTAAGCTTTTATTAAAGCCTTGTAATTTATCATCTCCATAATTTTCTACATTAATATCTAGTTCATCCAAATTGCCAAATTCTTTTTCTAATTTTAATAATATATCCAATGTTCTTTTTTCTACATTCTTTATAATAGACATTAATTGTGAACTATCAATATTAACAGTAGCTCTTGTTATAGCTAAGTTACATGTACTTGAAATTAGAGAACATATTTCTGGTGGAAGTGGTTTTCCCATCTTTTCATCTGAGTCAATACTCTTTTGAATTGTTTCTATATCATTAAATATATTTATTCTTTTTATTGAATCTCTCATTTCTTTATCTAATCCACTTAAGGGGATTAAATGATGAGTAGCTCTTATATGGTTATATGCTGTACCAGAAAAATAATCTCCATAAACTTCACATTCAAAAATTCTATAAGAAGGTAAGTTTTCAAATTTTTCATAACCATTTAATTCTTGATCTACCCATTCTATTACTTCTTCATTATCAATACTATATAAAATAACTTTTAACCTTTTTAATGTTGTGTCTAAATCTACTTTTTTAGACACGAATTCTTTTATTATACTACTTCTTCCCATAAATAACAGCTCCTTTTATAATTCATATGGTTATTATACCATAAATTGTAAAAAAAGTATAATATTTTTTCATATCGATGATAAGTTTTCTATTACATTTTATCAAAAGTTCTAACATAGTTCTAACACTTAATTCAAAATTTTAGAAAAGGAATTTTTTGCTTGTTATTGCATATTTAACAATACTTGTGCTATAATCTCTTACAGAGAAGCTAAATAGGTCAATTATCAAAAGAGATTAATTGATGTTATATAATGGTAAAAAACAGCTGGCGTAAAATTCTTAAAATCCTGCGGTTGAATAAACCGTGCCGGTTCGATTCCGGCCATCTGCACCATAAGAGCATCAAGGGTTTCGAAAGATTAACCTTGTTGCTTTTATAAAGTTTTTAACAGATTTATGTAATTTAAAATGATTTTATCTGTAGATGCATTTTATCTAATTATCGTATTTTCAGAGTGCATTTGACTTTTATGTAAATAAACGATATTATAATATTGCACATTGCTGTTGCAGATTTCCTTTTTACAGTTAAATAATTAAAGCAAAACCCATATTTGGGAAAGGAGCAAACACTATGAAAAAATGTTATGTAGTAGTGGAGAAAAAAGGCAAGGGAAAGATCTATTGTATTGAAGGGAAAGATGATTTTATCCTTGAAAGAGATGAACTTTTTTAGCTCATCTCTTTTGTTTTATAAAAAAAACAGAGTGTATTATTTTGTTCCAAAAGCATTAACTTAAACATAAAATACTACTATTCTGAATAAACTACTAGTAATAAACATATAAATATGTTACAATATAAAAAGCTTTAGGAGGACACAGGTGCACGAAATAATACTTCAAATCATGAACAAATTTGGATATTTTGGGATAGCATTTCTTATAGCAATAGAAAATGTTTTTCCACCAATACCATCAGAAGTGATTTTAACTTTTGGAGGATTTATGACATCAAATACAAATATGACAATTACAGGGGTAATTATAGTATCAACCATTGGTTCTGTTATAGGTGCAATAATACTATATTTATTAGGAAGATTATTAACTAAGGAAAGACTATATAAATTAGTTGATGGTAGAATAGGAAAAATATTAAGATTCAAAAAACAAGATATTGATAAATGTGAAGAATGGTTTTCTAAAAAAGGAAAATCAACTGTATTATTTTGCAGATTTATACCAATGGTAAGAAGTTTAATTTCTATACCAGCAGGTATGACTAAGATGGAGTTTTCTCTTTTTTTAACATATACAATAATAGGGTCAGCAATTTGGAATTCAGTATTAACTTACTTGGGATTTGCTGCCGGAAATGCATGGGAAAGTGTTGCGAAATATGTTGATTATTTTGCAAAAATTACTTTGATTATGTTTGCTTGTGTAGTGTGTGTTTGTGGATTCATTGTATATAAAAAGAGAAAGTTTGAAAAGCTTAGATCAAATACAAATGAAATATTAAAACTAGAATAAATTTTTTTATAAAATAGTATAACAATATAATATAGCAATGTATTATAACAATATAATAATGCATTATAACAATATACAATGGGGATATAACTGTAACAATGGAGGAAGTAAAAAAATGTATGATAATTTGGAAGATTTAGAAGCATCAATTATAAATTGCCAAAAGTGTAAATTATGTGAAAACAGAAGAAATATTGTATTTGGCGAAGGAAATAAAAATGCAGATATAATGTTTATAGGAGAAGGACCTGGTGCAGATGAAGATATGCAAGGACTTCCTTTTGTAGGAAAAGCTCGGACAACTTATGAATAAAGCTTTTGAAGGAATAGGGATAGATAGAAGTAAAGTATATATAGCTAATATAGTAAAATGTAGACCACCTGCAAATAGAGTTCCACATGAAGATGAAACTGTGGCTTGCTTAGATTATTTAAGAAATCAAGTGATTTTAATTAAGCCTAAAATAATAGTGCTATTAGGAAGCACAGCATTAAAAAATATATTAGGAAAAGAATTAGGAATAACATCAGCAAGAGGAAAATGGATAGAAAGAAAAAATATATTATATATGCCAACATGGCATCCAGCAGCTTTATTACGAGATGAGGCAAAAAAAATCGAGTTTTGGAAAGATTTGAAATTAGTTAAAGAGAAAATGGATAAAGAAGAATATTGAAAATATTGAAAAAATAGTAATAAAGAATAGTAAGTTTAAAAATTATAAAGTTATAGTTAATGAAAAAAGGTTTGTAAGCAACAGTAATATTGTTACTTACAAATCTTTTTAAAAAATTGTTCACTAGAAATCCCACTAATTCTATTATTTCTTTTTAATAAATATAAACATTCTGGATCTTTTGAAATTAAGTTTACACCTGAGGTACAAGATAGACTTGCTTTAAATCCTAATTCTTTTATAATTCTTGTGGAATCTTTACTAATTGCACCAAATGGATATGTAAATGTGTTGGGAATGTAGTTAGTATTGGTCTCAAATTCTTTTTGCAATTTCATTACATCTGAGGATAATAAGTTTTGGTAATCCTCTAAAGATTCATAATTTTTTTTCATACAACCTTTTCTACCATTTGCGTTTTTATGGAGGTTGTATGTATGATTTTGAAATTCAATAGTCCCTTCATCTATAAGTGATTTAATATCTTTCCAACGTATATAACTATAATTTAAATTAGCTTCATCAGAATTTGTATATGTATCTGTATAATCACCAACTATAGAAATAACTGCTTTCATATTGTATTTTTGTAATAATGGAAGTGCATAACCAATGTTATTATAATAGCCATCATCAAAAGTAATTATTATAGGTTTTTCAGGAAGTGGAGAGTCTTCATAAACATAGTTTATTAAATCTGTCATTGTAATTGTGGTATAGCCATGATTTTGTATATATTTTAAGTCACTTTCAAATGTTTCGGGGTGTACTATATAGTTTCCACTTTGTGATTTTAGAATACTATGATACATAATTATAGGAACTTTAATACATGAGTCTTCTTCTGCTTTTACAAAATGATTTATAAAAACATAAGATAATATAAAAACTATTATACATGAAAGAGCTATTAATTTGTAGTTTAATTTAAATACTTTAAAATGTATCAATATAATCACTCCATTAATAAATATAAAATATTACAATAATTACTGCTCTAATAATGCAGAATCAATAATATCGTATTTTCTATAATATTCTTTTTCATCTTCAGCTTTGTATACCTCTGATTGATTTTTTCTTAGGAATTCTATGATATTGTAAACGTCAATCCAAATTTCATTATTACCTTCTTTTTGACTTTCATCAAATATTAGTTGTATACCAAAGTGAAGATGTGGAATATTGATATTATTTACATTTTCCTTAGTGCTGTATCCAGTCATGCCAAGGTATCCAATAACATCTCCTGCAGTTACTATATCTCCTTCAGATAAGTTTATTGCATATGGGTGATCTTTTCTTAGATGTGCATAATAATAATATCTTTTTTTATCAAAGCTTCTAATTCCTATTCTCCAGCCACCATATTGGTTCCAACCAATTGCTTCAACAGTACCAGATTCTACAGCAATTATAGGAGTTCCAATACTTCCCATTAAGTCATTTCCTAGATGAACTCTTTTATATCCATATGATCTAGAATTACCAAAGTCATCGTAATGGCTAAAGCAGTAATTTTTGGCAATAGGAAGGAAAACTTTTATGCCATATTTTTTTTCGTATTTAGGTTGGGGTGATGTGTTTTCTGTGGTGTTTGTAGTATCTAAAGTATTGGTATTATCTGAAGTATTAGCTTTTGATACATTAGAGCTTGGAGTTTCGATTTCATATTCTCCGATGTATTCGTGCAAAACGGCGTTGTATGCTTCGTAGTAATATGAATAGTATTTCATGTCTTTGGTTAGTTCAGATATTGTTGCACCAGATTGTAATTTTTCGGTTAAGGCTGTTAAGTCTTTGCTGTTGTATCTTTTGAAATCTCCACCATATTTGCAGGCTAAGTAGCTAAGGAGTTCAATCCAATTGTATTTAACTGTTGAGTTTGGGTTGTTGTGTGATTCGATGTCTAGTTTTGATGTTTGGTTTAGTGCTTCATAGGTTGGGGTAAAGTCTACCCATTTGATGTAGTCTTTTTGTGGTTGGTGGTTTTGCCATATGAAGGGAAGGGAGTTGGTTGAAAATGCGTATATGGATATGGAGAATGTTGTTATGATTGTGGCGAGTGATATGAGAAAAAGGTAGATTTTTTTTAGTTTTATAGTTTTTATTATCAAGTTAATACACCTCTTTTTATTTATATTATGGGTGTTTTGAAATATGACATTTTTTTGGGGGGTGGGTGCCGAGAGAAAAAATTTGTTACTTTTGAAAAAATAAATTCCTCCAAA